>Ga0172370_10000090_pt1 | contig 118636 bp, 152 predicted proteins | sample LakKiv5m_FD_114538 | JGI IMG/M metagenome (GOLD analysis project Ga0172370, IMG submission 114538) | Freshwater microbial communities from Kabuno Bay, South-Kivu, Congo - kab_022012_11.5m | ecosystem: Environmental > Aquatic > Freshwater > Lake | place: Democratic Republic of the Congo...
GATAATGTAGTGATGACGGTAGAATTGATCAGCGAGATCGCGATGGAGAAGGAATTGCGCTTTGCCATACGCGAAGGTGGTCGTACGGTCGGCGCCGGGGTCGTTACGGAAATCATTGAGTAAGGAGTATAACTGTGCCGGGACAAAGAATCAGAATCAGTCTAAAAGCCTACGATCATAATTTGCTTGATAAGAGTACAAAAAAGATTGTAGCAACAGCTAAATCTACGGGAGCAATGGTTTCGGGTCCGATTCCGTTACCAACTCATCGCACGGTCTATACGGTCTTACGTTCTCCGCACGTTGATAAGAAATCCAGAGAACAGTTTCAGACTAAGATTCATAAGCGCCTGATTGATATCCTGAATTCCACTTCCAAAACCGTTGATGCGCTTATGAAACTGGATTTACCGGCAGGTGTGGATATCGAAATAAAGGTATAATGGAAATAATATGATCGGAATAATTGGAAAAAAGATTGGCATGAGCCAGATATTTAAGGAGAACGGCGAACTCGTTCCGGTAACGGTTATCACGGCTGGCCCCTGCAAGGTCGTTCAGGTAAAAACGCATGAAAAAGATGGTTATGCTTCAATTCAACTGGGATTTCTGGAAGCTCACGAGCGCCTGATGACTAAGCCCAAACTCGGCGTTTTTAAGAAAGTTAATCTCCCTCCCATGAAATATTTAGTCGAAATCCGGGACTTTGATCCCAAGTATTGTCAGATCGGCGAGACGGTAACCGTTTCACTCTTCAATCCTGGCGACAGTATCAAGGTCACGGGCATATCTAAGGGCAAGGGTTTCCAGGGCGTCGTCCGCCGCCATAATTTCGGTGGTGGTCCAAAAACCCACGGCCAGAGTGATCGTTTGCGGGCGCCGGGTTCGATTGGGGCTTCCGCCTATCCCTCCCATGTCATCAAGGGGGTCCGCATGGCTGGTCGGCTGGGCGGTAAACGCTGTACTCTAAATAATCTTACAATAGTTAAAATCGATCCCGAAAACAATCTGCTTTATATCAAAGGCGCCGTACCGGGTTCGAAAAACAGTATTCTTACTATTCGGAGGCAGGAACGGTGAGTATCGAATTTTCAGTTTTTAAAAAAGATGGCTCGGATTCCGGTGAAAAACTGGTAATCGAAACTCCGGCTTTCGAAATCGAACCACACGATCACGCTATTTATTTGGCCGTAAAGGCAGAAATGAATAATGTCCGGCAGGGTACTCACTCGACTAAGACCCGTGGCGAAGTCCGGGGTGGTGGTAAAAAGCCCTGGAAACAGAAAGGCACCGGACGCGCACGGAGCGGTTCCCGCCGAAATCCGATCTGGGTCGGTGGCGGTCGTATTTTCGGGCCCAAACCGCATTCATACGCGATGAAGATCAATAAAAAAGTCAAGTTATTAGCCCGGCAAAGCGCGCTGGCTTATCGTTTCAAGGAAGGTGCTCTGAAAATTATTGAAGATCTGATATTCGAGGAACCAAAATCCCGGAATATTCGCGATCTGTTGAAAAAGTTCGACCTGAAAGATAAAAAGGTCACCATTCTGACCGCTAATCTGGATGAAAACCTGTATTTAGCCTGTCGTAATTTTGAAAACGTTCTGGTGCTGGAAGCCGACAATGTCTCAACTTATGATTTACTGGATTGTGAAACCTTGCTGATTGATAAAAGTGGTCTTGAAAAACTGAATAACGCCTTATTGAGCAACCCCAGGAATTAAGTATGTCTACCAAGTTAATCATTATCAAACCCATCCTGACCGAAAAGGTCAATGAATTACAGGAAAGCCAGCGTAAATATGGTTTTAAAGTCCATTCATCGGCTAACAAGATTGAAATCAAAAAAGCTGTTGAAGCTAAATTCGGTGTCAAAGTCGAGAAAGTCGCCACCCAGAATATTCTCGGCAAAACCAAACAGATGACTGTGCGCAGTGGAGGCCACGTAATTCGGACCACTGGCCGTCGGTCGGACTGGAAAAAAGCAATCGTAACCCTCAAGAAGGGTGAGAAAATAGATTTCTATCAAGGAGAAACAGCGGTATAACATTATGGGCATCAAAACTATCAAACCGAATACACCCGGTCAACGTTTTAAGACTGTCGATACATTCGAAGACATTACCAAGAAAAGACCCGAAAAAAGTCTGCTGGAACCACATACCCATTCTTCCGGCCGCAATAATCTTGGGCGGGTAACTTCGCGACATCGGGGCGGCGGACAGAAACGATCTTACCGGATCATTGACTTTAAACGGAATAAATATGGAATTGAGGCGACCGTGCATGCGATCGAATATGATCCCAACCGATCAGCCCGGATCGCGCTCTTATTTTATAAGGATGGTGAAAAACGTTACATAATTGCCCCGGATGGTCTGGTACAAGGTAGTATGGTCCTTTCCGGAGAAGAGGTTCCGATCAAGGTCGGTAATTGTTTACCGTTAAAAAATATTCCGGCCGGTACATTTGTACATAATATCGAAATGAAACCTAAAAAGGGCGGGCAGATTGCGCGCGGGGCTGGCTCAGCCGCTCAGATCATGGCCAAAGAAGGTCACTATGTGACTCTTAAGATGCCCTCAGGCGAAATGCGCCAGGTCAATGAAAATTGTTATGCCACGATCGGGATCGTAAGCAATAAAGATCATGAAAATATCAGTATCGGAAAGGCCGGTCGGAGTCGCTGGCTGGGACGTCGCCCGCATGTCCGTGGGGTCGCTATGAATCCCCTGGATCACCCGATGGGCGGTGGTGAAGGTAAGAGTTCCGGAGGTCGCCATCCCTGTTCTCCATGGGGTCAACCGTCAAAAGGATACCGGACGCGTAAGAAAAGAAATCCCAGCAATAAGTTTATTATTAAGAGACGAGCTAAATAATTAGGGAGAAAATTGGATGAGTCGTTCGCTGAAAAAAGGTCCGCACATTGAAACCAAATTGATCAAGAAAATCGAGCAGATGAACAGTACCGGAAAGAAACGAGTAGTAAAAACCTGGGCCCGTCGCACCACAATCTCACCGGATTTTGTCGGACATACCTTCGCCGTGCATAACGGCAATAAGTTTATCCCAGTCTTTGTCACCGAGAATATGGTTGGGCATAAACTGGGCGAATTTGCCCATACCCGAATTTTCCGCGGACATTCCGGTGCTGAAAAGAAGGGAGCTTAATTAGAATTATGGAAGCTAAAGCAATCCATCGCTATGTTCGTCAATCGGCGCGGAAAGTGCGCCTGGTTGCCGATCTGGTACGGGGTAAAGAGATCGAAACAGCCTTGAATCTCCTGCATTTTAATAATAAGAAAGCCTCCGAAACTGTCGAAAAGGTGGTCCGTTCTGCGGTTTCTAATCTGATGAATAGTGAGGGTGGCTCAGGATTAAATCCGGAAGATATGTACATCAAGAGTGTTTATGTCGATGGCGGCTCCATGGTGAAACGCTTTCGGGCTGGCTCGCTCGGACGGGCCAGTATTATCCGTCGGCGGTTATGCCATGTTACGGTCGTGGTAGCAGAAAAAGAAAACAAAGCCAAACAGAAAGTAAAGTAAGAGGAGATGACTTGGGCCAAAAAACACATCCAATAGGTTTTCGTCTGGGATTCAACAAAGAGTGGAGCAGTTACTGGTTTGACGAACGTAACTTCACCGAAAAATTGACTGAAGACATAAAGTTGCGGCGCTATGTCCTGAAGCGTTTGCCGAATGCCGGCATATCCCGGGTCGATATTCACCGCACCTCCAAGAAAATTACCATTGTCATAAATACTTCCCGGCCGGGCATCGTGATCGGCAAGAAAGGCGAAGAAGTCGATTTACTCCGGCTCGAATTACAAAAAGTAACCAAAACCGACGTCCAGATTAATGTTAACGAGATCAAACGTCCGGAACTGGATGCCTCTTTAGTGGGTAGTAATATTGCCGCCCAGATTGTCAAAAAAGTATCCTATCGCCGGGCTATTAAAAAAGCCATTCAAGCGACCATGCGCATGGGTGCTGAAGGCATTCGCGTACAATGTAGTGGTCGGCTCGGAGGCGCCGAAATCGCACGCACCGAAACTATCCGGGAGGGACGCGTCCCTCTGCATACTTTAAGAGCGGATATCGATTTTGCCACGATAACGGCGCATACGACCTATGGTTGTATCGGTATCAAAGTCTGGATTTGCAACGGCGAACGGTTTAAGAAAAGCTAATAAAGGATTTATAAGTCATGCTGGCACCGAAGAAAATTAAATGGAGAAAACAACAAAGAGGTCGGATGACCGGTATTGCCAATCGCGGGAACGAGGTCAGTTTTGGGCATTTTGGTTTAAAAGCCATAGAGCCCGGCTGGATCGATAGTCGCCAGATTGAAGCCGTTCGCGTGGCGATTTCTCGTAAAGTCCGGAAACATGGCAAAATGTGGATCCGCATTTTCCCGGATAAACCCATTACTAAAAAACCAGCCGAGACCCGCATGGGAAAAGGCAAAGGTGCACCTGAATTCTGGGTGGCCGTGGTGAAACCGGGTCGGATCCTTTTTGAAGTCGAAGTCACTAACGAACAGGAAGCCAAAGAGATCTTCGACACCGCCGCGCATAAATTGCCCATCCGTACCAAAGTCGTTGCCAGAAGAGAATTAGGAGCCTGAGGTGAAAACGAGTACTTTATATGAATTATCTCCGAGTGAATTGGAAACCAAATTGCGCGATAATCTGGCGGCGCTCGAAAATCTACGCTTTCAAAAAGCTCTTCAACAATTGGAGAATCCCCTGAAAATCAGACTGGTCAAACGGGAAATCGCTCAAATTCGAACCGTTTTGCACGAGTACGAACTGGGAATCAGAACGCAAGATAAAAAGGCAAATAAATCACAGGGTAATCAATAATGATTTCAAGTGACAAAAGAAAAATTTTAATTGGCACCGTGATTAGTCATAAACTCGACAAAACTGCGGTCGTATCCGTTGAACGAACGGTGAAACACAGCACCTATGGCAAGTACGTTCGGCGCACTTCAAAATTCTACGTCCATGATGCCGAAAATAAATGCCAGGAAGGTGACCAGGTCAAAATCATCGAATCGCGTCCGTTAAGCCGGTTAAAAAGGTGGCGTTTGTTAGAAATAATTGAGCGCTAGACTAAACGACAAAGGATATTTCTATGATACAGCAAGAGTCAAGATTAAAAGTGGCGGACAATACCGGAGCCAAAGAGGTAATGGTCATTCGCGTCATGGGTGGTTCGCACCGTAAATACGGATCCGTCGGTGATGTTGTTGTCGTTTCAATAAAACAGGCTACTCCGGGTGGGATGGTAAAAAAGGGTGAAAAATCCAAAGCTGTCGTCGTGCGCACGACTAAGGAAATCCGGCGCAGAGATGGTTCTTATATCCGTTTTGATGATAACGCGGCGGTCCTTATTGACAATAATCTGGAACCGCGGGGCACCCGAATTTTCGGGCCGGTCGCCCGAGAATTACGGGAGAAAAATTATATGAAGATCGTTTCCATGGCGCCTGAGGTACTGTAAAGGAGATTGAGCATGTTACGTATCCGTAAGAATGATATCGTTTTGTTATTATCAGGAGAATCGAAAGGCAAGAGCGGTAAAGTATTGAAGGTTTTTCCTGATCAAAAACGGGTCATTGTGGAAGGTGTAAATTTTATAAAAAGACATACTCGCCCGAGTCAGAAAAATACCCAGGGCGGGATTATCGAGAAAGAAGCACCCGTCCATGTGTCGAATGTCAAGCTGGTCCACGCCAATCAACCCACGAAAGTCGGCTATAAGACTTTAAAGGATGGCAAGAAGGTCCGCGTGGCACGCCAAACGGGTGAAATCATTGATGCTATATAATGAGGAGTTATAAGTGGCAAAAAAGTCTGAATATAAACCCCGCTTATTGACCGCATATAAGACGGAAATTATTCCGGCCATGTTAAAGAAGTTCGGCTACAAAAATATCATGCAAGTGCCGAAACTGGTCAAAATAGGCATAAATGTGGGGATTGGCAAAACCAAGGAGGATCCGGCCAGCTTGAAGAAAGCGGTCGAAGACATCCGTATCATAAGCGGTCAGCAACCGATGGTTACCAAGGCCAAACGCGCGATCTCCAATTTCAAGATCAGAATGGGCGATCCGGTCGGTTGTGCCGTGACTTTGCGTCGGTACCGGATGTATGAATTTTTGGATCGTCTGATTTCGACTGCTCTGCCGCGGGTACGTGACTTCTCGGGGCTTTCCGATAAATCGTTTGATGGGCGGGGCAATTATTCGATGGGTCTGAAAGAACAGATTATTTTCACCGAAATTGATTATGATAAAGTCGATCACATTCGGGGTATGAATATTACTTTTACGACGACGGCTAAGACCGATGCGGAAGCTTTTGAACTTTTAGCGCTGTTCGGCTTCCCGTTTAAAAAACGGCCGGTCAAAGACCAGACAAGCGGCGGTGCGACTCCGCTCGTAATGGAGAAGAACTGATATGGCTAAAAAATCACTCATCGCAAAAGCCAAAAGAAATCCTAAATTCATGACCCGCCGGGTCAATCGCTGTTCAGTTTGCGGGCGACGGCGCGGCTACTATCGTAAGTTTGGTCTTTGCAGACTTTGTTTTCGGGAATTAGCCCTGCGCGGCGAAATTCCGGGTATCACTAAGGCAAGTTGGTAACACAGGAGTATATGATATGGCGGTAACCGATCCAATTGCAGATTATTTGACTCGTATCCGTAATGCCCAATCCGCGAGACATCGCTGGGTGGATATTCCTGCATCCAATTTGAAGAAGAAAGTTTCACTGATTTTAAAGCATGAAAACTATATTAAGGACTTTGTATTAATTAACGATAGCAAACAGGGACTTATCCGGATTTACCTACGCTATTCCAAAAACGGCGAACCGATGATCGAAGGTATGCAAAGAATCAGCAAACCCGGTCGGCGCGTTTATACGTCGTCCGATAGCATTCCCCGGGTCGTGGGCGGCATGGGAATAGCAATTATATCGACTCCAATGGGTATTTTGACCGATAAAGTTGCCCGCAAGTACAGCGTCGGTGGTGAAGTCCTTTGCTATATCTGGTAATGAGATGATAATAGGAGTAGAGTGTGTCACGAATTGGTAAAAAGCCGGTAGAGATTCCAAAGGGATTAAATATTACGATTCAAGGTCGTACCATTTCAGTCAAGGGGCCAAAAGGCGAACTTAGATGGGATTTTCCGCCTGATATGAAAGTTCAGATGGCTGATAGTCAGATAGTCATCGCCCGCCCTAGCGATAGCCGCGGTCATCGGGCTTTGCACGGCTTGACGCGGGTTATGATCGCCAATATGGTTGAAGGTGTTACCAAAGGTTTCAGTAAAGCCCTAGAGATTGAAGGCGTCGGTTATTCAGCCGAAATCAAAGGTAAATCCATTGAAATCAATGTCGGTATGTCACATTCGGTTTTAATTACGCCACCTGATGGGGTAAGTTTTGAAATCCCCAAACCGCTGAACATCGTTGTAAAGGGGATCGATAAACAAAAAGTCGGACAGATTGCGGCCAAAATCCGGTCGATCAAGCCATCCGAGCCCTACAAAGGTAAGGGAATTCATTATTCGGGTGAACATGTTCGCAGAAAAGCCGGTAAAAAAGTCGGCGTGAAATAAAGGTTTTTAAGATGAGTAAAGTAAAAAATATAAAGGTATTAGCCCGGGCCCGACGGCAAAAACGGAACCGGCGCAAGATTCACGGTACAGCGGAACGGCCGCGGGTGGCGGTTTTCCGGAGTCTAAGTCACATTTATGCCCAGGTTATTGACGATAGTATCCATAAATCACTTTTTACGGTCTCAGATCTGGCACCCGAGGTGCGCAAACAAATTAAAAGCGCTGTTAAAAAGTCCGACCGAAGCACCTTAGTAGGTCAAATTTTGGCTGAAAAGACGCTTACCAGAGGCATTAAAAAAGTGGTTTTTGACCGGAGCGGATATCAGTATCATGGTCGTATAAAAGCTTTAGCGGAAGCGGCTCGGAAGGCCGGATTAGAATTCTAACAGCGGAGGAACGACAATTTGAGAAAGACAATAGATCCAACCCAACTGGAATTACTGGAAGAGAAGGTCATTAAAATTAACCGGGTCGCGAAAGTCGTCACCGGTGGCCGGAGATTCCGCTTTAATGCCTTAGTGGCGATTGGCGATGGCAAGGGACATGTCGGAGTGGGTTTGGGTAAAGCCCTTGAAGTGACGGCGGCCGTTACCAAGAGTAAAGAGAATGCCAAGAAAAGTTTGGTGAAAATTCCGGTTATCAACGGCACTATTCCACATGAAGTTCATGCTAAATACGGCGCCGCGATCGTCATCCTGCGGCCGGCGACCCCCGGTACCGGAATTATCGCTGGTGGTGTAATTCGGGCTATCATGGAAAGCCTTGGTGTCCGGGATATTTTATCCAAATCGCTGGGCTCCAATAATGCCCATAATGTGGTAAAAGCCACAATGTTGGCGCTCTTGCAACTGAAAGATCCCTACACCGTAGCCCATAGACGCGAGAAAACGCTTCAGGAGATATTTGGATCATGACAAAGAAAGATAAATCCCAAATGCTGAAAATCACCCAGATTAAGAGTGGTATCGGCTATCGCGAAAAAGCCAAGCGGACTCTCTTAGCATTGGGTATTAGTAAGATGCATCAGACAGTCTTACTACCCGATAATCCTGCCATTCGTGGAATGGTCAAATCAATCCCGCATCTGCTTAAAGTCGAAGAGATTAAGGAATAGATTATGTACTTAGATAAACTTAAACCAGCTGACGGTTCAACTAGAAATGGCAAACGGATCGGTCGTGGCGATTCTTCCGGTACCGGCAGTACGTCTGGTCGTGGTAATAAAGGTTACGGAGCTAGGAGCGGCAACGGTCAACGCGTCTACTTTGAAGGTGGCCAATTACCGATTTACCGTCATTTGCCGAAGAGAGGCTTTAAAAATTTATTTCGAGAGGAATTCCAGATTGTCAATCTGGAAGATATCGCCCGTCTGCAGGTAGTCGAAATTAATCCGGAAATCTTACTGAAATTCGGTCTGATAAAATTTCCCAATAAACCGGTCAAAATACTGGGGCGGGGTGAGATTGCAACTGCCGTTACGGTTATTGCACACGCCTTCAGTGCCACCGCAAAAGAGAAGTTAATCGCATCCGGAGGAAAGGCAGAACTTCTATGAAACAACAATTCCTGAGTATATTCAAGATTCCTGAATTAAGAAAACGCATTGGTTATACCATTGCGCTTCTGACGGTTTTTCGAATCGGAGCCCATATTCCGATTCCCGGGATCGACAGCGAAGTGCTAGGGGCTGCGATCAGTAGTTTCGCGAATACACTCTTTGGATTGTATGATATGTTTTCGGGCGGTGCTTTTGCTAAAGCTACACTCTTTGCGCTGGGTATCATGCCCTATATCAGTGCCTCGATTATTCTACAACTACTCGGCGCCGTTATACCCTATTTTCAGAAATTACAAAGAGAAGGTGAAGAAGGCCGAAAAAAACTGACCCAGATGTCTCGTTATGGTACGGTTATCATTTCGGCTCTGCAATCATTTGGAGTCGCGCAACTGCTGATGAGTCCTCAGATGTCAGCCCGTGTTGGCAATCAGATGTTGCCGGTTGTGCCTAATCCGGGAATCGGTTTTATTATGATGACGATGCTGACCCTGACGGCCGGAACGGTCCTGCTGATGTGGTTGGGCGAACGCATGACTGAAAGAGGTATCGGTAACGGTACTTCCATGATCATTATGATCGGAATTCTGGCGCGTCTGCCGAATGTATTTGTGAGTGAAATTACTCTGATCAGGGAAGGCGTTCGCGGATTGTTCACCGAAATAATTTTAATCGTGCTCATGGTGGTGATTGTCGGATTTGTGGTTCTGTTAACTCAGGGTACCCGTCGTATACCGGTGCAGTATGCCAAACGAGTAGTTGGTCGGAAAGTCTACGGCGGCCAGGCTACCCATATTCCGTTACGGGTCAACACCGCCGGTGTCATGCCGATCATTTTTGCCCAGTCGATTGTATTTATTCCCAGTACAATATCGACTTTCTTTCCAAACAGCGATTTTGTACAAAGTATAATGCGAGCTTTCAGTATTCAGTCGGTTGTTTACTGGTTGATTTATGGAGTCTTGATCGTTTTCTTTACCTATTTTTATACGGCAATTGCCTTTAATCCCATTGAAGTCGCTGATAATATGAAAAAATACGGTGGATTTATTCCCGGTATCCGGCCGGGTAAAAAGACCTCGGAGTTTATTGATAATATTCTGACTAAGGTTACTTTACCCGGATCGATCTTTTTAGCATTTATAGCAGTATTTCCATACATTCTGATGAAAGTCATGGATATCAATTATGACCTGGCCTCGTTCTTTGGCGGGACGAGTTTATTGATTATCGTCGGAGTGGCATTGGATACTTTACAACAGATAGAATCTCATCTTTTGATGAGGCATTATGATGGCTTTTTGAAAAGCGGAAAATTAAGAGGCCGCCACTGATAGTCAGCGCAAATGGTGCATATTCGCACAATTGAGGAAATAGAGAAAATCCGCGAAAGCAGTCGGATCGTCTATGAAACTCTCAAAATGTTAGGCCAAGAAATCAGACCGGGCATAACAACCCTCGAACTTGATCGGTTAGCTGCTGAATTCATCCGAAGCCAGGGCGGGCGATCGGCTTTTAAGGGTTATCGGGACTTTCCTGGTAGTATTTGCACCAGTATTGACGAGCAGGTTGTGCACGGGATTCCTTCGGAACGGATTCTGGAGGAAGGCGCAATTATCAGTATCGACGTCGGTGTCAAAAAAAGTGGCTATATTGGTGATGGAGCAATGACCTTTGCGATTGGTACTGTAGGCGCTGATCGATTGCAGTTAATGCAGGTGACCGAGGAATCACTCTATAAAGGTATTGCGCAGGCTCAGCCCGGGAATCATCTGTCGGACATCGGCCATGCCATCCAGACTCATGTCGAACAGTACGGTTATGGAGTTGTGCGGGAGCTGGTTGGTCATGGTGTCGGTCGTGACCTGCACGAACCGCCTGAGATTCCCAATTATGGCGAACCCGGACGTGGTCCGGTACTGAAACCAGGGATGTGTCTGGCGATTGAACCGATGATAACAATGGGTACTTACGCAGTTCGCTTATTAAGAGATGGTTGGACAGTGATCACGGAGGATCGCCAACCTTCAGCCCATTACGAACATACGATAGCCATTGGTCCGGATGGACCGCAAATCTTAACTCAGAAAGCCTAAGGGAAAATGAAATGGTGAAAGAAAAATTGATCAAAGTCGATGGGACGATCAAGGAAAATTTACCGAACGCCTCCTTCCGGGTGGTGCTAGAGAATGGGCATGAAGTCCTGGCCCACGTTTCCGGCAAGATGCGTATGCACTTTATCAAGATTTTACCGGGAGATAAAGTGACGTTGGAACTGTCTCCCTATGATCTGAGTAAAGGACGCATAACTTATCGTTATAAATAGATTGGATTGAAATATGAAAGTACGATCATCAGTAAAGAAAATTTGTGACAAATGTAAAATTATCCGTCGCAAAGGAGTGGTGCGAGTCATCTGTACCAATCCGAAACATAAACAGAGACAGGGATAAAAGCAATTAGGAGGAACAATTGGCTCGTATTGCCGGTGTCGATTTACCGAATGAAAAAAAAGTCAAGATAGCTCTGGGATATATCTATGGAATTGGCCGGGCTAACGCCGTAGAAATCCTGCAAAAAGCCGGAGTCGATCCTGAAATCCGCGTGAAAGCATTGACCGAGGAACAGGTTCGTGATATCCGCAATGTAATCAGCAACGAATACAAAGTCGAAGGTACTCTGCGTACCGAAGTTCAAATGAATATCAAACGTCTGATGGATGTCGGCTGTTATCGCGGTCTCAGACATCGGCGCGGTATGCCGGTGCGCGGTCAACGCACCAAAACCAATGCCCGGACCCGGAAAGGACCGCGACGCACCGTCAGCCGGAAAAAAGTCAAAGTTGGAAAAAAAGGCTAAAATAGGAGGTATTTAATTTGCCACCCAAACGTTCTACTGTCAAGAAAAAGAAACGCACTAAAGTTGAGTCAGAAGGCATAGCTACCATTAAAGCCACTTTTAATAACACGATCATATCACTGACTGATAATTATGGCAACGTGATCGCCTGGGCATCGGCCGGAACGGCTGGTTTCAAGGGTTCACGGAAAAATACACCATACGCTTCTCAGCAGGCGGCCGCTAAAGCCGCGCAGGAAGCCATGGATCTGGGATTACAGAGAATCGAAGTACGGGTTAAAGGGCCGGGCGCCGGACGAGAAGCAGCTATCCGAGCTTTAAATCTGGCCGGACTACAGATATCATCCATCAAGGACATCACTCCCATACCTCACAATGGTTGTCGGCCTCCTAAACGGAGAAGAGTATAATTTTTAAAGCGGAGTACAATTAATGGCAAGATATACAGGACCAGTATGCAAACTATGTCGCCGGGAAGGCAAGAAACTCTTTTTAAAGGGCGAACGCTGTAACAGCATAAAATGCTCCTTCGAAACCAAGAGCTATGTTCCCGGTCAGCACGGAAGTCAAACTGCGCATCGTCGTTTATCCAACTACGGTGTTCAGTTACGTGAGAAGCAAAAAATCAAGAGAATATACGGTGTACTGGAGAACCAATTTCGGCATTATTTTGAAGTTGCCAATAGTCAGAAGGGTGTCACGGGTACAAACCTGATGAAAATTCTGGAAAAAAGGCTGGATAACGTCGTATATCGGCTTGGTTTTGCCGCCTCACGGCGTATGGCACGAGAGCTGGTTAGCCATCGGCATTTCCTGGTTAATAATCATCCGATTGATATTCCCTCTTACCAACTGAAAGCCGGAGATATTATTCAGGTCAGGGATAAAAGCAAAAAACTGCAGGTCATCCATGATTCCATGAAACGCATTCGCGGCGAACACGAACTGCCTTGGTTGATTCTTGATAAGGCCAAGATGCAAGGCATTTTTATCCAGGTTCCGGAAAGAGATCAGATGAATGTCGATGTCAGCGAACAACTGGTAGTTGAACTTTACTCTAAATAAGGAGGGAAAAAATGATTGCTCGAGATCAAATATTAGCCAGAGTCGTTAAAGACGAGAGCTCGACCGATTTACATGGTATTTATTACTTACAACCGCTCGATCGTGGTTACGGTATTACAATTGGCAATGCTCTGCGTCGGGTATTATTAACATCCATTCCCGGTGCGGCCATCTGCTCGATAAAAATCGACGGTGTTCTGCATGAATTTTCCACTATACCCGGCGTTCGCGAGGATGTCGCCGAGATCATTCTGAATCTGAAGCAAGTGCGTATCAAACTCTTTGATCCTAAACCCGATAAAGTCACCTTACAATTCAAGGGTGCCGGTGAATTCAAAGCCGGTATGATTGGTGAAAATATTACCCAGTTTCAAATTTTAAATCCCGATCTGCATATCTGTACGATGAATGCTAAGACTGACTTCAGTATTGAGATCAGAATTGCGCGTGGTACCGGTTGGGTACCGGCTGAAAAGAACAAACTGCCGGACTATCCGATTGGTACGATTTTCGTCGATTCGATTTTTTCACCGATTCTCAATGTCACCTATAAAGTCGATAATTTGCCGGGTACGGCACGTGAAATTCTGGAAAAATTGACCCTGGACATCACTACTAACGGAAGTATTACTCCGGACGAAGCCCTGGATCTCGCCGCTAATATTTTACGCGATTACTTCGGACTATTCTCACGGGTAGAAGCCAAACCACTCGAATTCCAGCGGGAACTTCCGAGTGAAGATGTCATCAAGATTCGCAACCTGCTTAAAAAGAGCGTCGACGAGATGGAATTATCGGTAAGGTCATACAATTGTTTGAAAGCCAATAACATCCGCACGATCGCCGATCTGGTCTCCCGGGAAGAACAAGAAATGCTGAAGTTTAAGAACTTTGGGCGGAAATCACTGAACGAATTAATGGCCAAGCTAAAGGGTATGGGATTGGAATTCGGGATGGAGGTTGATAAATACCTCGTTGAGAAAGAAGAATAATAGAAAAGGAGTGTAACTGATATGCGTCATCAGAATCGGGTAGCCAAACTCGGCCGGTCAGCCAACCAGCGCCAGGCTCTATTGCGCAGTCTGGTAAGGGCCATGCTTCTAAACGGTAAAATAAAAACTACTGACGCTAAGGCTAAAGAACTACGCCGGATCGTCGAACGTCTGATCACCTACGGTAAAAAAGGAACTGTCCACTCCCGACGCCTGGCTTATCGAATCCTTCAGGATCGCGATCTGGTTAAGAAACTCTTCGAACATATCGCGCCTCAATATATCAATCGTAATGGCGGTTATACCCGGTTCGTGAAATTAGGATTTCGAGATAATGACAACGCGGCCGTTTCCCTGATCGAATTCGTCGATTATAAACAATCTGAAGAAGAGAAAAAAACTCTCGCCGCCAAGGCGGCCAAAAAAGCTCGAACCAAAAAGGAAGAAGAATCTACGACCGCCAAGGAAGTTAAGGAAGAAAAGCCTATTAAAAGTAAACCGACTCCCAAAAACCGCTCTAAGAAAGCACAACAACTGCCCGAAGCTGGAGAGGCAAAAGATGAAGCCTCTGTCAAGACTAAAGCGACGAAGAAGACCAAGCCTGAAGCGGAGGCTGAGTAAGCGTAAACAAGTGGATTACCTTTGAACAATCAATGGCATTTAAATTACCGGGCAGTCATATTGACTGCCCTTTTGATTTTTAGTCTGAATACTACCGGATATTCCCAGTCGCACCGCGGATTATGGATCGTACGCGATCAGCTTTATTCCAAAGAGAAAATTGACGCCTTCCTCGACTTTGCAACCCAAAATGGTTTTTATGACCTGTTCGTCCAGATCCGCGGGCGCGGTGACGCCTTTTATCGTTCCGCGATAGTCGTTAATAATGAAAATATAGACGAGACTGACTGGGATCCGTTAGAGTATACTCTCAATCGGGCTCATCTCCGTGGATTGAGAGTCCATGCCTGGATTAATGTTTTTCTATTATGGTCTACTGACCAAAGACCTAAAAACGAGAAACACTTGTTGTATCAGCATCCAGAATGGTGTTCTGTGGACGCCAATGGTGTGAAAGATGTTCAGCGCCTATCCACTGACTTCAACCATCTGGGAACGGAAGGTATTTATCTATCACCGCTGGTGCCTGAAGTACATGCATATATCCTTAGCATAATCCAGGAGTTGATAGCGAATTACGCCCTCGATGGAATCCATCTCGATTATATACGCTATCCCAAGAATTGTTATGACTATAATCCGGTCGGTCGTCTGCGTTTTCGTACGCGATATGGTGTCGATCCACTTCTGTTGACTATTTCTGATCGGTCATTTTATAAAGGTCTGGAACTGGTCGAAATTGACTCCTTAATTCTGGAGTGGGAAAACTTCCGGCGGGAAGCTATCTCCGACTTAATTAGAGATACCCAGAAAATGGTAACAGAAATGCGTCCGACCGTGATCTTGAGTGCGGCCGTTAAACCTGATCCGGAAGAGGCCCGGAAACATTTCTTCCAGGATTGGCAATACTGGCTGAAACAAAACTGGCTGGATTTTATAGTTATAATGAATTATACTCAGGATACTGAACAATTCGAGCGAATTTTAGAAAAGTGCGCCGCAATCAACCAAAAAGATAAAATCTGGGTCGGTATCGCAGTCTACAATCAGAGTCGGTATGATGCGATGACTAAGACCCTTATAGCTTTGAATAGTCAATTTCCGAATGTAGTCTTCTTCTCTTATGATACTTTTATGAAAGAACCGCAATACTTTAACACGGTTCGAAAAGCGTTTGAAATCGCCAGTCTGCGTTGATCCTACTGATATACAATAATTTGTTACGGAAAAAATAATAACCACTAAGGATTGAGTTTATTGGCATTATAGGGAAAAACATTTTTTTGAAAATTTTTTTCTTGCATTTCAGAAATTATATGTAAATTCCACCCCGTAAAAATGAAGATTGCATTGACCTATAGTACAAAAATTGGTTTGGGAAAGGAGTATAAAAAGCGCTTTGCCGCCGATCCTGACGACGAAGACATTCCTCCCGACCTTTTCGCCGAGGGCGATGACCCTCGGACGATTGATGCAATCGTAAATGCCCTACAGTCTTATAATCACCAGGTAGTCAGCTTTGAAGGCGACGATGAAGTTGCCGTCAATTTAGAGCATAATCGACCGGATATTGTATTTAATATCACGGAAGGACTTTTTGGAGATTGGCGCGAATCTTATGTCCCCTTAGTCTGTGAAAGGCTCGGACTGCCTTATACTGGTTCGGGGCCGCTGACGCTGGCGCTTTGCCTGAACAAAGCCCGTTGTAAGGAAATCCTGAATTATTACCAAATCCCCAGTGCTCCTTTCCGGGTCCTCTATCCGCACGAAAATGGATTCGATCCGGAATTTAAATATCCGGCCATTATAAAACCGCTGTCCGAAGGCAGTTCCAAAGGCATTTTCGATGATTCAGTGGTTTATTCGGAAGAACAAGCCCGTTCGGTTATCGCCCGTTGTTTTGATCAGTACAATAATGAACCGATAATTATGGAAAAATTCCTGTTGGGACAGGAATTCACCGTTGCCGTTTTAGGGAACGGAGTCGAACTGGAAGTATTACCGATCATCGCAATGGATTTTACCCAATTACCGGCGGGAGCTCAGCCGATTTATTCCTTTGAAGCCAAATGGGTCTGGGATCGACCCGAAAAACCACTGGCACTTTTTACCTGTCCGGCGCCAATCGATGAAAATCTGAAAAATGATATAGAAAACCTTGTCCGCAAAACCTGCCGGGTTTTGCATATCCGGGACTGGTGCCGTTTGGACGTACGTCTGGATGAGAACCGTATCCCGCATATCTTGGAGCTCAATCCATTACCGGGCATTTTACCTAATCCGGAAGACAACTCCTGCTTTCCAAAAGCCGCCCGCACTGCCGGGTATACTTATTCAGCCATGTTGAATAAAGTCGTGCAAGTCGCCGCCCGGAGATACGGCTTATCCTGATGTCAACAGCAGCTCAGAAGATCAAAATTCAGGTGGTCTTCAACGATTTGAAATCGTCGTCTTCAAATCCAGATTTGGATGTTATTTCCGAAGCCGCTGTCAAGGATGAAGCTAGAGCTGTACTGGCGGCTCTGGTCAAATCAGGCTATATAGCGGAAATGCTCCCGGTGTACGATCTCGAAGAAGCGTTCGAAAAAATAAAAGACTTCCAGCCGGATGTAATTTTCAACTTGTGCGAAGGCTTTCAAAGCCAACCGCAACAGGAAATGAACGTAGCCGGATTGTGGGAGATGATGCATCTGCCATTTACCGGAAATACACCTTTGACTCTGGGACTGGCGCAGAATAAAGTATTGTCGAAAAATATATTCAAGGCGACAGGAATTCCGACACCGGATTTTTGTGTTTTTGAAGAGATTCCGCACCGCTGTGAACTCATTTATCCGCTGATTGCCAAACCATCCCGGGAAGACGGCAGTGTGGGAATCACTCAGAATTCAGTCATACGTAATGACAATGAATTAAAAAATGTTGTCAGTAATCTTCTGGAAAAATATAGTCAGCCGATACTGGTTGAAAAATTTATGGCGGGTCGTGAATTTAATATCAGTATTCTGGGAAATAAAACGCCCCGAGTGTTACCAGTCTCCGAAATCAGTTTCGAAAATGTTAGTGAGGATTATTTTCCGATTACCAGTTATGAAGCCAAGTGGCTCAGTGATCATCCCATTTATAAAATGACGCCTCCTATTTGCCCGGCCTCGATCACGCCCGATCTGACTAAGGAATTGGCCGAGCTGAGTCTGGCCGTTTATGAGACCTTACACGGACAGGATTATGGTCGGGTGGATATTCGCATGGACGAGGCGGGTAATTTATTTGTACTGGAATATAATCCCAATCCGGATATTTCACCGGATGCCGGATTCGTTCGAGCCCTGACGGCGGCCAAAATTAGCTATGAGGATTTTGTTGATTTTCTCATAAGAGAAGCTCTTGGCAGGCGGAAAGCATGAAAATTATCCGGCCATTAAAACCTTCCGATCGCACTGCTTTACAACGCATTCTGATTGATACTGGTATGTTCACTGAAGCTGAAATCGAAGTGGCGCTGGAGTTGATCGATATTGTTCTGACGAAGCCGGATCAGAAGGATTATTTTATTTATGTCGCTACCGATGAATCTCAGTTAGTCGGCTATGTCTGTTATGGGCCGACTCCGGCGACTGAAGGAACATATGACCTTTATTGGATCGCCGTCGCACCCCGCTTACAGGGTAAGGGAGTGGGCAGAGATTTATTAAAGCATGTCGAGGCGATTGTACAAGATCAGAACGGCCGGTTGATAATTATCGAAACCTCTTCAAAAGAGAGATATTTACCGACCCGGAATTTCTATTTGAAGAATGGCTATGCCATTGCGGCTCAAATCAAAGATTTCTATCGTCCCGGTGATGATCGGGTAATTTTTGTAAAATACTTTAAACGGGAGAATATATAAGTCATGGAAAAATGGCAAAAGTTGATGCGAAAAAGTCTGACGACAGTCGATCAGATTTCCAAAACTTTAAATGTACCGAAGGAGGAGCTGGCCGGTCTGGATAAAGTCTTCAAGATCAAGATTAATCCCTATTATTTAGGGCTGATAAAGGAAAAGGGTGATCCGATTTATAAGCAAGTCGTTCCCGATCAGGCCGAACTGAAAGACTGCGATCTGGAATCCGATCCACTGGCTGAAGAAGCCGATTCGCCGGTTCCGAGTATCGTTCATCGCTATCCCGATCGCTGTCTGTTTCTCGTTTCTCCGGAATGCGCCTCTTACTGCCGGTTCTGCACTCGGAAACGCAAGGTTGGTGATTCGCAGAAAATCAGTTTGCGATTTATCCAGAAGGGTATTAAATATATTGCCGATCATCCTGAAATCCGGGACGTTATCATCTCCGGCGGCGATCCTCTTATGCTGGGTGACAAACAGATCGAACATATCTTATCCAGTCTGCGCCGGATACCCCATATCCAGATTTTGCGCATCGGTACGCGCGTGCCCTGTTTTCTACCGCAACGTATAACCTCCAAATTGGTCCGCATCCTGAAGAAATATCATCCCCTGTATATCAATGTGCATTTCAATCATCCGGATGAATTGACACCGGAAGCCGTGACGGCTCTCGGTCGTCTGGCGGAGGCCGGTATTCCTCTTGGTAATCAGACCGTTCTCCTGAAAGGTATCAATGACAATCCGCAAGTCATGAAATTATTGATGCAGAAACTCCTGCAAGCCCGCGTACGACCTTATTATATCTACCAGGCGGATATGGTTTTTGGAACAGAACATTTTCGGACACGGGTAGAGAAAGGTCTGGAAATCATCAAAGCTATCCGCGGTTGGACTTCCGGTCTGGCAGTACCACATTTCGTAATTGATGCGCCCGGCGGTGGTGGCAAGATTCCACTGCTCCCGGAGTACGTTAAATCCATTACCGATGAAGAAGTCGTCATGCACAACTATGAAGGTAAGGAATTTCGTTACCGCCAGGCAGGCAGTCAATCCCGACCACGATCCGGGGTTAAAGAAATTCTGGCGGAAATGCTGATCGCCGAGAGCGATTTGACTTTTAATTAGGACCAAGCCTCCCGGAGATTTCTTAACCTCCGCGAGGTTGAGAAGATTGCGTTACCGGCGCTATCTCCTTTCAATAAAATCACTTATTGTAAAACTCAAATTAATTATTAAATTCAAAAAGTAATTTTTTTTCAGATTCAGTTAGCAGAAAATGGGAGTTGAGCATGGCAGTGTTAGAAGTATGTCTGGTAAATGACTTACCGATGATCGGTTATGTGAGTGCGATTCTGAAGAAACCAGACGCTATCGTTTGGCTACGCACTCCAGGCCAAAAGCAACTCGTTGCGACTATCGAATCTTCTCTGAGTGGACAGCTCAACGCGTCATTCGAAAGCCGTGAAATCCATGCGAACGATATTCCCGAATTCGTGGAGCAGTGTCAGAAAATTCTGAAGGATTATCCGGAACACGAGACTATTCTGAATGCCACCGGCGGTTCACGCCTGCATGCCTTATTAGCGTCTGAAATATTCAAGAGTGCTGGCAAAGAAGTTATCCTAATCGAAACCGAGAATTCGCGGATTATAGATATTAAAACCGGCGATGTAAAGACCTTCCAGTTTAATTTGACGGTGAATGAATATGTCGCCTTGCACGGAATTCAGATGGAATCAGGTACGCGATTCGATCCTGAAATTGGCAAACGGAGCGCCCTTTCTTTTTTTATCGGAAATAACCTCGATCGGATAGTACCATTCATTGATGCCCATCGCGATGAATGGAATAATATGGGTGAAAAAAAAGAAGCTATTCATTGGAAAATCGAAGATCAACGTCTGCGTTTTATAATCAATTATGAACCCGAACAGAAAAGTATGCGTTTCCGTTTTGGTTCCGGTGAAAACCAAAAAACTGTGGATATTCAGGAAGACGATGGAAATTACCTGTTCAACGGTGGCTGGTTACGCGAATTGGTCTTTTTAAGAGTGCATCGTAGTCAGTACGATGATGTACGTCTGAATGTGCGCCTGGCCCGCGAAAATGTGCCCGAACGAAAGCATATCGAATCAATGATTGATATCGGGATGATGAAAGGATGTATATTTTACATTTTTCAATGCTTTTCTTATCCGATCACTCGAGAATCTTTTATTGAATTACAGGCTGTGCATGAAACCGCCAAGTTATTAAGGGCTAAAGGATTTGTCTTCATGTCGCACCGACCGCATCACGGCTTTATCCAACGGGCTAACGATGATGGTCTGGAGGTCATTACCGGTCGCCGCATTGTGAATTTTAATTTGTAAACTATTTATTGCCACAGATTATCGCAGATAAACACGAATAATTGTGTTTAGTTTCTTGTTTAGCATTAAATAACAAACTCCATTTTTCAGTCACGAGCACTCAGTTAATGGCAATCGCCGCAACCCACTTTGCTTATTATTTGAAGATAATTCCGTGAACAATTGGTGGCAATTAATTCATGCCAAAGCGATGCAGGTAGCGCCGGCGATAATGATGATTCCCCCAATCAGGCGTTCGCGCAGGTTCTGCTCTTTGAACCAGAAGAAACCATATAAAATAGCAAATAGTAAGCTGAGGCGTTTAATTGAAATCATATAAGCTACCTGGATCATACCGATCGCCGAGAAGTGTGTAATGGCCATCAGGGCCATCGCCAAACCGATTTTCAGAAAACCGGCCGGTATACCGGACAGCGGGGTTAATTTGCCTTTCGTGCTTATCAGTACAAAAGGCGTGTAACCGAGTGCCAATAATGAAAAATAGACAATCGTCATGAAAAGCGGGGAAGAATGCTGAATTGCCAGTTTGCCAAGTGTCGCGGTGACGGCGTAACAGATTGCTACGATCAACATATACAATGAGCCGCGATTTTTAAAAATTGCCAGCCAGGGCTCCAGCCAGCCAAATTTAGCACGCTCGATCTGAAGGGTATAAGTTCCAATGGCAACTAAGACAACTCCCACGATTCCGATGGCTGAAAGATTCTCACCTAATATGAAGTTTGGAATAATCAGTAAAAAGAGGGGTGTCATTCCAAGATATGGTACCGTCAACGATAAGGGCGCGATCTGGATCGCGCGCATGTAAAGCAGGGTGGTGATCATATCCAGGATGACGCAGGCCGCTATCGCGAGCCAGAAAGTTCGATCGAGAGCCGGTATTTCAATGAAGAATAGGATTGGTAGGAGAAACGGCAGGGCGTAAGCCTCGCGCACCCAGGCCAGTATAAGAGCGCTGGTACGACCTGATATTTTTTTGGAAAAGGCATCTGCAGTGGCCATAAAGAAGCCGGAAAGCAGTGCTATGAGATACCACATACATCCCCCGATCAATATTCGGATTTCAAAGGTTGAAATTTAAGGGCCTGATACTGATTATCCTATGAGAGATTCGAATCATAAATAGACCCGCATGAACGTTATATATTATTAATGTTATGTCGGGCTTTCAGCCCTGACAATCTAAAAATTATCGATTTAAAGTTTGATGCATCCTGCGAATAACACCGTCGGCTTTTTCGAAACCGAGCAGTCGCAGGTCTTCAATTTCCCGGCCGTTGCCGGTGATGAAGATAATCGTTGGAACACCCTTGATATTGAATTTTTCCTGCACGGTTTTAATTTCAGGTGAAACAGTGCCGGTCAGGTCGATTTTAAAAAGAGCGAAGTTTTTGCTCAGGCGAATGACTTCCGGATCGGCGAAGGTATATTGATCCAGCTCTTTACAGGGAATACACCAATCGGCGTAGAAATCAATGATAATCGGGCGGTTCTCCTGTCGGGCAGTCTCGAAAACATCAGTCGAATATTTCTGCCATTGCATCTCGGCTGTCCCGACCTTTTCCGGTTTCAGAAACCAGGTCCCGATTAAAATTGCTACGATAGCCAGCAGGTTTTTAATGAAGGTGAAAGCCGTGCTGGTATTACCAATCCGACTGAAGAGAATCAGATAGATACCACAGAAAATCGCATAAAACCATAAAATTCTGGATTCGATGACGGATGGTAATAAGGGTCGGATGAAATAGATTGCCATACCAACCAGTAAAAATCCGAAGATCTGACGGACACCGACCATCCATTCACCACTGTGCGGCAGTCGGTCGATCTTAGCCGCAAAGAATGCCAGTACCAGAAATGGTAGACCCAGTCCCAGCGAAAGTGTAAAGAACATCAGGAATCCAAAGAGCGGTTTGCCGACAGCCGCAACGTATGTCAGCAGGCCGATCACAAAAGGTCCGATGCAGGGCGCGGCCACGATGCCCATTGTGAGACCCATGAAAAGCGCCCCGAAATAACCGGTGCGACTGCCGCCGGCCAGATTCATCAGAAAATTCGGAGCGCCGAATTCGTATAGACCGAACATGCTGAGTGCCATGGCGATCATGATGGCGGCGATTACAATCAGGACGACCGGATTGGTCATAAAAATGCCCAGTAGACCACCGGAAAGCGCGGCCAGGGTTCCCAGGACAGAATTGACCAGCGCCAATCCCAGCACATAAAGTAAGGCCATGAAAAGCGTTTTCCCTTTTCGACCGACCGCCTGACCGCCGAAATAACTCAGCGTGACCGGAATCAGCGGATAGACACAGGGTGTCAGATTCAAACCCAGACCACCCAGGAATATCAGCAGAAATGTCAAAAAATAACCTTTTTCAGATAACGCATCGCCGACGTCGAATTCCTTATCGGAATCACCAGTCACGGTCAGGGATTCTGCCGGAATGTTTGACCGGATAGTATCAGTAGATTGTAGAGTAAACGGTCTTAGTTGAATTTCCAGCATGAAAGCCTTTTCAGTCGGCGGCAAACAAACCTGATCATTGCATCCCTGGTAATACAGAGTGCCTTTCAACATCACCGGCGAAGCGGCATTCTCCGCGATCCGTCCGTCAAAACGAATGCTAAAATCTCCCTCAAATATAGCCAGCGGCTGGTCCGAAAAATCGAGGTGTTTTAATATATGCTTGGGATAATCGATCCGCACGATTTTGTAATCATCGGATGACGCGATCCGCAATTCGGTCGGGATCAGAAACTCATCTTTGGGTTTATTGGAGTTGATATGCCATTCGTCCCGAATATTAACATTCAGACTGGCCGAAAATTGCCCGCCCGCCTGAACGCTTGCTGAAATTAACCGGGCCTCGACGGTCAAAATATCCGTTTCGGCGGCGACCATAAAATTCGCAAAAAGTAAAATCAGACCGAGACTGAAATGGAGGTGTTTTTTCATATCGACTATTTCCCGGTTAATCTTGAAAATAAGGTTCGCATAAACTTTTTCTTTGCATATAATTTCTCTTTAATGTTCGGAATCTCGGCCTGAGCGGCCTTTATTCCCGCCTGAATAAATTCTTCGAAGCGCTCGAATTCGCTCCAGTGTGCGTCCTTGACATCCGGATGAATGTGAATATCGGCTTGCAACATCTGTTGTTCAGTCTGCCGAAGGCCGCGGATCGTATCAATTCTTGACAGAATAGTCAGGATATTCAGTTCGCTTAGCGGTCGTATTTGGTTGATATTGACATTGACGGCGATAGTAAAATCGGCACCCATTGAATTTACGACATCCACCGGCACTGCCGTCGTTACGCCGCCGTCGGTCAACAGTTGACCGTTATGAACGTGAGGAGCGATAAAACCAGGAATCGAGGAACTGATAGTAATAGCTTCGCGAATGCTACCCGAATTCAGGACGACGGTGCGGCCGGTATTCAGATCGCTTGCGACGGCCGCGAAAGGTATCCGGGTATTACGGATATCATCATCCGTAATCAGATGAGCGATGGCATCCGTCAAGCGTTTGGTTTTCAAAATGGCCGGACGACTTGCGCTGATGCTGAGAGCTACCCGCTGGGCGAAGACATGTATGAACTGGGCAATTAAAGAAGAAGTCTGGTCATTCTGATTGGTAATAAAGCGCGTGCCCAGCGATTTAAAATCCGGGCTGTTGAAAAAAGACCGCCAGCGATCGATCATCTGATCGGCATCCGGGGTTTGGGCATACATTGCTCCGATCACCGATCCCATCGAGGTTCCGGCAATATAATCGATTGGAATCCGGTTCTCTTCGAGTATTTTCAGGACTCCCAGATGTGCCAGGCCGCGAGCTCCGCCACCGCCGAGTGCCAAACCGATCCGCCGGGTCATTTTTTCAGGGATTTTTTATCGGCCATATAAACTGACTTCATGACAACGTCTTTAAGCGGTCGATCGCGTTGATCGCGCTTGACGGCCACGATTTTATCGACCACGTTCATACCTTCGATTACCCGACCGAAGACGGTATAGCCGCCGCGATCCAGCGAGGTCAGGTCCTGAATACAAATGAAAAATTGACTGCCGCTGGAGGCTTTTTGGGGATTAATCTGATCGGGCAAGCGCGCCGCGGAAAGATAACCGCGCAGATGTTTTTGTCCGATCTCGGCCGGAATCGTATAGCCCGGTCCGCCGGTGCCGTCGTTGGTCGGATCGGCATCGCGACTCAGAATATCGCCGCCCTGGATTACGAAACCGGGTATGACGCGATGGAAAGTCGTTCCAGTATAATAACCGGCCTTGACCAGCTTCTTGAAATTCCTGGCATGCTGAGGTGCCTTGTCGGCGAACAATTCGATCACGATTGTACCGTAATCGGTCTCAATCACGGCTACCTCGTTGAGAGCGACCGGTTCGTCCGGCATCGCCTGAACCTTTTTCTGGATAGCGGCGATATCGGCGTCTTTCAGGGTTTGAGCCGAAAGCACTGTGGCGAGTGCCATAAGTGACAGGAGAATCAAACTTTTCATAGTGCACCTCGAGTTAAACATAAGTTGATGATTATTTTGGTTCTACCAATTCTAAAACCGGCGTCGGCCGGTACTGATTGGCGATGTCGATTTGAAAACTGTGCTGAATAGTAACTGTATTTTTTTCAAAAAGCTCCCGGACGATACTCGGATGATTGTTAATTTCACTGAGATGTCCCAGGATCAGATACTTTAGATGACCATTGGTAGATAGACGTTGCAGGAAACTTAAGGATTGTTCATTGGACAAATGTCCGACCCGGCTCTTGATCCGTTGTTTCAGATAAAGCGGATAGGGTCCGTTGATCAGCATAGCCAGGTCGTGATTGGCTTCCAGAAAAAGCAGATCCGGTTCAGTAATTTGTACCAGCACCGATTCGGAAACACTGCCCATATCGGTCACTATTGCGATTTTATATTGACCGGCAGAAATGAGGACGCCGATCGGATCGATCGCATCGTGCGGAATGTGGAATGTTTTTACTTTTAGGTCTTCAATGGCCAGTTCGTCTCCGGCCTGAAAGGGACAAACCGTAACCTTTCGCAACCGCTCCGGATTAATGACATTCAGAGTTTGCTCGGTGAGGTAGACCGGGACGGCGTAACGCCGGGCAAATATCCCGACGCCTTTGAGATGGTCGGAATGTTCATGAGTCAGAATGATCGCTCCGACCGAGTGGGCATCGAGAGCGCTGGCTTCCAGACGTTCAAGCAGGTTTTTCAGACTAAAGCCCTGATCGATTAGAAGCGCTCTCTGTCGGTTCCGAATATAGGAACAGTTGCCTTTACTGCCACTGCCCAGATTACAGAAGATCATGCTTTACCTGTGCGACCCCGCGCTGTTAAAGGCAGATTAGCTTTACACTGCGGACATTCGGAAGGTTTGAAAGTTGGGATATCTAAAGTAAGCAGAGAGTGAAATGGGAAACCGAAATCGATCTTGCCGCCACTCCGGTCAATCAGAACGCCGATTCCCAGAATATGGCCACCGTATTTTACAACCAGGTCGATCAATTCCAATAATGAACCGCCAGTCGTAACGACATCATCGACGATGACGACGCGTTCGCCGCTGGCAATGCTGAATCCGCGACGCAGAATAAGTTCGTTATTTTCACGTTCGGCGAATATACTGCGGGCACTGAGAGCCCGACCGACGCTGTGACTGATAACGATGCCGCCGGTCGCGGCACCCAAAATGACATTCGGACTCATGGTTTTAAAATTCTCGGCGATCCCGTTACAGAGTTGATCGCACAGTAAAGGAAATTGTAATATTTTAAATTTCTCAACATAGGTAGCACTGTGCAAACCGGATGTCAGTAGAAAATGACCTTCGAGGATAGCACCACTGTCCTTCAGGATATTGAGGTAGTAGTCGTCTTTTTTCATGATCACCTTAAAATTTTTCCTTAGGAGTCTCTTCGAGAGAATTGTTCTTGGTAAAAGGCGGCCTGGCGGGCGATGTTTTCCGGGAAATTGCCTGCGGAGGGAAAAAGAATAGCCCGCGATACATTGATTAATCCGGTACCGCATTCCCGACACACCTTGACGGCGGTTTCAACTTCGCCGCCCTGAATCCCGACGCCCGGGATCAGGAAGGGCAATTCCGGATACATTTTCCGTACCGTCAGGAGCTGTTCCGGTTTGGTAGCACCCATTACTAGGCCGAGGTTCTGGAAGCGATTCATCTGCTGAACAATTTCGACCACTTTCAAATAAAGCGGGAAATGTCCGCCGAAATCCTGGATTTCGCGACCGGAAGGATTGGAAGTCACACATAGTACAAATGCACCATGGGCTTCGTCGTCGACGAAAGATTGGACGCTTTCCGAGCCGAGATAAGGACTGACGGTAGCCGCATCGAACGGCAAAGCTTCAAATAAAGCCTTAGCGTAAAATCGGGCGCTGTTGCCGATATCGCCCCGCTTGGCATCTCCGATCAGGAGAATTTCTTGCGGGACTTCAGCCAGCAATTTTTCCAGAATTTGCCAGCCCTTCGAACCCCATTGCTCGAAAAATGCCAGATTGAATTTATAGGCTGGTGTATAATCGCCGGTAACGGCAATAATCTCTTTGACGAAATTATAAATACCGTCCGCATCCGCCGTAAAACCGGCTGGCAATTTCAACGGATCGGGATCGATCCCGATACATAAAAAAGTCTGTTTTCGGGTCAGACAAGCGTGGAATTTGGAGTTGAATGACATGGCGCGGAAAATTACGTTTTTTTGGGAGATTAAACAATAAAAGAGAACCGCTTCGGGAGTCCAAATTTGGGCTCAATTATTATCCTTAATGTCAATATTCCGTACCAGTACGAAAAAGAGACTTACAGTCGCAGATCGGTCGTAATAACCCAGCGCAGGGCAAGTGCTTTTTCGGATTGCGGCGGGTGGGAGATCCACAGCGGAAAATGGATACCGACTTTGAGGACCTCGAGCATTTCCAGTTCGACGCCCAGACCGGCATCGAAACGGGTCTGTCCCCAATCAACCTCACGGAATGATTCCGGTAAAATACCGCTGTCGAGAAAGAGTAGGAAATCAAACATTGCGGCTCCGACACCCGCCAGATTCCGGCGCAGTTCGGTATTACCGGTCAGGATTTTGTGACCTTTCAAAGACTGGCCACCGTAGCCGCGCATATCTCCTTCACCCTGAGCCATCCGGTAGGATTCGAAACTCTGATTCTCCAGCACATTTTTTCCGAAGAAATAAAAATACTCCTGTTTGGGTACGTTCCCGTGCGCATTCCCGAAGAAGAAGCGTTGAAATAGCCAGTAACGTTTACTCAGCCGCATTTTAATCTGTCCATCGAGCGTCAATTTATCATAGCTGAAATGGTGTTCGTCAACCGGCAATCCGTACATGAATTTGACATGGGCGATATGGCGAATATTACCCCAATTATGGAAATTGACGAAATCCAGGTAAGGTTTCAGACTTTGCCCGGTTTCCCATTTATCGGCGTTTAAAAATTTTAGGGATCGCACTTTCTGATAATCAAATCCGAAGTTCAGCTTCTGGTAACCCTGCACGCGGCTGAATCCCCAGTAAGCGATATCGCCCAGATAGACCTCAGTGGAGACCTGACTTTCCATCAGATCGAAGTAGTCCCGTAAACGCAGATAGATGCGCGGTTTGATTAAAAATGCCAGCAGGGAGGTGCTGTAACTCAGGTCGTAGCCCAAGGTCTTGCTTTTATAACCATAATTCAGACCCAACGACCATTCATCTAAACTTTGAGCCGGGAATAACGGCCGCATATTGATCCAGTAGCGACCGCGCAATTTAATCCCGACCCGCGTTAAATCCCGGGTATTGAAATCGAAAGTCGGATAGTAGAAAATCTGATAGGAGTCGATGCTCGGCAAACCGATCAGAAACTTGAAAACGATGGAACGCGGATACTGGTTGTTGAATCGATTCGAGTCCCAGATCCGGCGGTCGGGATCGAGACTGATCTTGCGAATTGGTTTGGCGGTGATGAAAGTCAGGGTATCGTATTTCCCGGCGCCGATCAGTTCTTTTTTGACGTGCACGTTTCCGTTTAGATCGATAGCCCGAATTTCGAGAGGCAGGTAGATCGGAGCGGTCTGTTTGAGGATTACATCGGTAATAAAATCGGCGGTGGAGGAACGCGTGTGTCGCACTTTCTGAATTTTAATATCGGCCGGTTGTTCCGATATCAGACAATGGCGGTAAAAGGCATTGAACTGGTAGCCGGATTCGGCTGTGGCGATTCTGAAAAATTCACCGGGGTCGGGTGAATTGGATTGAACGAAAGAGTGATATTTTTCCAGTACTCGCCCAAAGATACTGTCGCCCAGCGCATAGTGGGTCATTTCGATTATTTTCTGACTTTTTAAATAATTGGTCTGAGTGCTGATAAAGGCTTTATTGGCGCGGTCATCGGCGGCCCGGGCTGGTTGCAGGATATTTTCTCTTTCCAGAGCGGCGGTGAAAATGTTGAGGACTTTCCCGGTATAAGTCACCAAGGGATTCTCCGGGAATTGGTATTTTTGGCGGAGAATCTGATAATTGTTTTTTAGATATTCGTTGGCCAAAAAATCGGCCAGACCGTTACTGATCGAGATCGAGGGGATTTTGGATGTTTCCGCATCGAAACCCAGATATTGCCTGGCGATTTCACGGGCCAGCAGGTACAGACTGAGGTAATCCAGCCTGGTAATGTCGGAAAATACCTTTTTGTCGATCAGGATCAGATTTGAAGTCGAAAATCCACCCGGAATGGTCGTAGGGAAGACCGTTAAATGATGGCTTGTTTCGGGCAGATATTTCGTATAATAAGCGGAAATATCCCGGATGATCTCGGTAACGATTTTATCTTTATTGCGATCGCTTTCCGGAAGGCGGTTAAGCAGTTTGATCTCATCCCGGGTGCGTTTGCGAACAGACATTACGCGTAGTTTATCATTGAGAATAAATCCGATATCCTGCACATATTCCGGGCGGAATATGAATACTTTGCGGAGATCACTTAGTACGCTTACCGAATCGCTTTGGAGCGAACCGGCCGATTGATAATTCTGCGGCAGAGTAAGTCGGAGTGAATAATTAGCAAACTCCAAAGGCGGTTGCTCGAGGTCGTTAAACGAGCTGATTTGCCATTTATGCTGACGACATTCGGCAATCCGCGGATAGAAATAGATCAGATGATAGAGTTTATCGGAATGGGTCGAACAAAGGTAGCTCTTACCAGATGGAATTTTAGTTGTGAATCGAATGAATATTTCAAGCGAGTCAGCGGACTGAAGTGGCGTCGGTAGAACCACCGCCGGATAAATTGTCATAGAATGAACGATCTCGACCGGGTAATCATTAACAGTTGCCGTGTCGATAGCGATCCAGGCTGGGGCTTCGAACTGGTCTTCGTACTTCTGGTAACTGCGCAGGTCGCGACGGCGGAAGGCATTAGCCCGCAAATAAAGGTAAATAGTATCCAGGCCGACGGTAGTATAATTGGTGAAAACTATTTTTTCGGTTCCGGTTAAAATATTTTTCCTGGAATTGAATTCCAGATCCAATTCATAACTGATTCCATTTTGCCGCGCCGCAACTACTCCCGATAATGATAAAAACACTATCCACACCAAAAAGAATGGCATCATCGGTCGATGCATTGGACGATTGGGCAATTTGTCGATCGTTCCGGACGGCTTCATCACAAACGTAACTTAAAATTTGGTTTGAATACAATCAAGCTAATCGGATTAATTAAAATTGCCGATCCGGTTTGATTGTTCGGCAGGAAAATCTTAAATTATCGCGCTTTTTTTCAGCCCCAATAGCTCAACTGGTAGAGCAGCGGACTCTTAATCCGTTGGTTTAAGGTTCAAATCCTTATTGGGGTACAAAAAAAATAATAGGTTTTCTCGTCGGCAAAATTCATTTTTCCGGTTATCGGTCGTTGTGTTTGTCAATGCGGTTGAATGTATGAATTCTGCACGTTTTGACGTCGAAAATAGTCGGCTATCAGTATGACAAATTTAAGGCGAAAAATGGCCGTTTGGATGCTGTTTTTTGTAAGTTATGCGTAAGTCGGGAAAGGAGGGAAAAAGCGTCAAAATCTGTAAGTATTTGGGATGAATGTTGGTATATACCGGTATTGTTAACCTATAAGTAAACATTTAAGGCTTATATTGCGCTTATATTGATGCTTATTTGTCGATATAAAAATTAAGGCTTATTTTTGGCTAAGTAATAATCACATAACTTGAAATTAATATTCAAGACATTTTTATTTATTGGTGATTTGCACCCTCAACAGCGAAGCGTCAATCCCAATTGTATTAAACTCATTTAGCCAGAATTCCTGGATTGGCCGAACCTTTTCTCTAATTTGTTTTACTTCAATTAGTTTTAACGCACCGTTTTTAACCAGCCACAAATCAGGATAGCCGACCCGATAACGGTAGTTATTTAAGAAATTGTAGTAAAGGATTAATTTTAGCATAGCAATCGGAATATCATCAACCCAGGGAAGTATATGTTCCGGTGTTCGATTGCATATCGCAAAAAGATAGGGTATTTGACTTCGCCGTCCGATTAAACGTTCATAGTTTTTTACAATAAGTTCTTTGGCTTTTTCGGTTGTTAATTCTGAGATAAATGTATCGATTTTTTCTTTGAACATCTGATATTCAATTCCAAAGCCAAAATACATAAATTCACCATTGGCTTTAAGTACATCGAAAGAATACGCAATGCTTAATGGCACAACTGTAATTCGTTCTAACAGTTTCAATTCTGATTCGTCCAAATGATCGAGTAGTTCGGAATAATCGAAAATGGTCGCCTCTTTATCATATTTATTCCAATCCGGGATGCGATAAAGGAAATCAAATCCTAAAAGAATAAATATACAAGAGGGAAGGGTGTTTTCGAAATGCCCACCGCTATATCCCTGCTTATAATAACGGACAGCGACGCCCTCTTCGATTTTTTTATAAGATGGATATTCTTGTATTTCTATTGTTTCAACCGGATAGCCCGTCGGGATCTTACTCTCCATAAACGATTACGGTAAACTTAGCATAGATACTAAGGATGTTTTCACTGTGATAGTCAATATGGTGAATCTTTGTAATTCCACCAGCCTTCATGGCTGCCGATATACTGGCGTCTCCACGAGCAATCAATCCAAGGATCGATTCGCAGGATGCAGTTCCGACCTTAGAATATTCGATATTACTTGTTACTGCCATTGGTCCCCGTACGTCAGTCTGTAAAAAACCGGTAACCGGCGAGGTTGCCATAGCCGCGCCACAGGCGGAAAGCAGGCAAATACACACAAAAAGAATAACTACCAATAATAGTTTCTTAGACATAATCATATCGCTCCTTTCCATTGTTTTTTGAAATTAGAACGCCGTGCGCTTCCGTTTTTATTTCACCTGTGATTTTTTTGCCAGATCTCGAATAGCATCGATAGCGCGGAGGTTTCTAAAAATTTCCGCAATTTCATTTTCACTTCGTCCGAACACCACTCCCGCATCGTAAAAACATTGTTTTAACTCGTCAAGACTATTAATACCAAGAGCGCCCAAATACTCTTTGATTTTAACCGCCTCTTCGACCTCAATCGGATCGCCCCTGATTGGCGTAGTTTCAGGCTTCTTATAGAACTGGGGCTCCCCGCGTTCATACTTCAATTCGTAACCGAAAGCATCAGCAAGGGCTTTGAGAGTAGAGGGGTAAATGTTTTTAAAATCAGAATTTTTTTTCCTAAGCCTTGTAATAGTAGGCTGAGACAACTGGCACTTATCGGCAATTTGCGGATCACTAAATCCTTGATTGCGTAATTCTTTAAATAATTCAACCAGATTCATCTATATAAAAGTAACTGTTTTATTGATATAAAAAACTATTTAGTGTAAAAATTTATAAAAATTTATCTTGACAAGATATTTATTGTTGATTATATTTGATTGTAGTTGACTATTAATCGTGAATTTGAAAAAGAGAGGTGAGAAATGACGAAACAAGAAATTGCCGATGCTCTTCGAACGAAGGCAAACGAAATAACGACTTTATGCCAGCAAGCCAATGAAGCAGGGCTTAAGGTTCAAGTTATCGCAAACACAACTCCGGTGCCTGCTTTTGAGGATGTTTTTGTGCCGGAAGTTAAGATTAACGTTTACGAAATACTACCATGGTAATTCGAAATCTTCGGTTTCGGATTTGTCAGGCTTTTCATACTGAGGATATTCTCCGACAATTCGGTATCGGTTTGAAAGAATTTGATAATTCGTTTCAATCTTATTGCGGGTTTTTTTTAAGACCAATTCCTTGGTTTTTTTTGTTTCTTTCGCAAACACCGGTATTTGCATGGCAAGGAGAGTATCAATTTTCGCCATTAGTTCAATTTGAAAGCGAAAGATTTGATTTATGATTGCCTCATCCGAACCTTTGATTTCAGTAGTTGTGTTAATGAGTTTATTATCCAAAGTGTCCTCCGTTGATAGAGTTAGTGGTTTTACATACGCTAAAACTTATGCAGTGGAAAGCGCTGTGGCAACAGTTGACTATTAATCGTGAATTTGAAAGGTGAAGGTGGAGAAGATATGACAAACAATGAATTTGACATTAAGAACAAAGTAGCGATGATAGCGCAAAAGCACTGTCACGAAATCTGTGTCGAGATGCTGGGGACTGATCTTTATCCCTGTGTAATGTTAGACGCAGACAAGCTGTACCCCGGTCTCCGCGATCTTATGATTGCCTCAGTAGTCGTGGATGAAGAAGGAGAACCGAAGAAAGGTAAGTTTAACTTTCGGGCTTCGGTTTCTAAATAGGACTGTCAGATGTCTTTCAGTTTAATATCCAGTTCGTTTAGAATTTTGCAATACAATCCGACGAGATCAGTAATTGATTGTTTGTCGACTTCTGATTCATTGAAGGGAACAGGGGCAATCAAACATTTCAAAAGCCCCAAAGCAATTTCTTTTTTGTCCATAAAAGGCCTCCTGTGTTTAGGGTTATTGTTTCATCGCTTTAATCTAATGCGCGGAGGCCTCTTTACCAATAATCTCAAGATGGAGTATTAATATGGAAGGTGTAAAAACTATTGCAATTACTCCCGAAGTACATGCCAAGGTCGTTGACCATTGCAAAAACCGCCGGGTAAAACTCCCGATCGGTGACTGGACGGCTGAGGCTATCCTTGAAAAGATCGAGCGGGAAACGCCGAAGGAAGAGCCGGTATGCCAGAATTAGACGTCCAGGAAAAGGACCTTAAAAACGAGGCGATGCGGATGGCTACGCTGATATTCAGCGATGAAATTGACCTTATGTCTGATATTAGAGAACGCGTTGATATTGAGGAATTATATCAGTCAATATTAGCTCTATTTAAACAATCGATTCCTTTTACACCTGACGATCCGGCTATTCAACCTGTGAATAAAAGGCAAAAAGAGTATGTATCACACGAATAAGCGTTTTTTGCTTTCTTTAGAAAGAACATCGAAGATTTTAAAATATTCTTCGACGATCTTAACCGGACGTTTGTTATCTACAGGAAGTTTATCATTATCGAGCATTGCTTCCGTTAATCTCAGTGCTATTTCGTCAAGTTGCATAAAGCCTCCGCTGTTAATTGTTAGAAATCATAACCGCAGAAATCTACAACCGGCGGGGGCTTTTTTCAATATATCAGATTTCAAGGGTAATTCATGCAAGAAAGCCTGTTTCATCAATCGCCAGCCGGCTTAGTTCCGAATATTCCGGGACCTGATCCGTATGCGCATCAGAAAAGTCGTATAAACGCGACCAAGGCTGTGCATTACGAGGTTCATATTTCCTCGGAGAAGGGCAAGAGACAGGTCGATCTGGTGTTTGACGCCCTGATGTCACACCCCGACTCCACTGATCGGGAATTAAAGGCCGTAATAGAAGGGTGGGGGCACAAAATTGAAATTTCGGCTCTTCCGGCCCGGCGAGCAGATATTCCAGAATTCTTTCCGGGATGGATAGTTGAAAGTCCTGGCAAGAAGATATGTTCGGTGATGAAAACGATGAAATGCGCCTGGCGGTTAGTAAGAACTCCGTCCGGTCAGCTACAATAACCAGACGGAGGGAAGGGTAATTCATGCAAGTAATATTTACGAATCACCAAACCAATACGCACTCTAAATATTAAGGTGGAATTAGAGCCATGGATCCGTTTGCACACGAATTATACAATCAGATTTCAGTATTAAAGAAAATCGATCCGCAGAAATTGGCGAATCATATCGGGACGTCGGTTGATACGATTTACCGTTATGATCGGAATGATATTAAAACGCCATTATTCCGGGCGCGCCAGATTGTTGTCGCTACTGAGGAAATTGCCTTAGCCCGGGCGATGCTGGATGGGACGCCGTTTATTCCAGTTGAAAAACCAGACGGTGAAATAGCTCCGGGAACGATCGATAAAGACCAGATCATTGTTTTATTAGCCGCGTCCGATGCGGTTAAGACCATTCAGACCGCCCTTGATGATGGCCGGATCAGTGTCGCCGAGGGGGAGATGATCAGCAAGGCGCTCGATGATCTTCTGAGCAAAATAACGGCTTTAAGGTTAAAAATCGAGAAGGTTAAATGATTGTCAGCCTGTTTGTCCGGTTAATGATATTCTACATTCTGGAAGGAATCTGCCTGCATTTCGCTACCATCTTCGAAAACGCCAGGCTGATGTTCGATACTCAGTTTGGCAGGTTTGATCTGTATATCATATTTGGTAGCCTGCTGATAGCATTATTTCTGACAGGCTGGACGCTTATTAATGATATAATTATATCTCTCACCGCTCCGGGTTGCTGTAATACCCTTCATGGTACAAACCACGTTCAAAAAACCCAAAATCCCGGGGCGGTTCCCTCAATAACTAATATTAAACATAGAAAGGAGAATTTATGCCGACGACATTTGTTGATTTGATTCCATCGGGTAATCTGCCCGGGAATCCTGCTCTGGATATACTGCAGTTCAATCAGAATATAATTAAGGCGTTCGAAGCGCAAAAGCCGAGACCTAAAACTATCATTCTGACCAGAGACGAGTTAAAAGAGATACTGCAGAACGTAGGCGATGAGCTGGTTGCGCGGTTATTTCCAAAGAACAATAAGGGAGAGTTCGTTTGTAATGACTGCGGAAAGCCGGTTTTTATCGCTCAATTCACACAGGAGTCGGTTGTCAATGAATCGGTTAATGAGGTGATGTATGAAAGGAATTTATAAGACTTACAAGGCCGGTTATTTCGGGTGGATATTCCTGATCCTGTTTGTGCTTTATTTCTTATTTCACCCGAACACGAGGCGAATACTGAAAACCCGCCCAATATACCAGGAAGAGCGGGTTTCAGCGTCGAGTCACGAGTACATGATTATCGACGGAGGTAAATTATGCAAAATGAAGTAACAAGTCAACATCCTGCTAATGCGGTGCCGGTTGCTACGTCAATTCCTAAAACGAGAATGTCAATCGAGGAATGGCGTGAAAGCCGGAAACACGGAATTGGTTCTTCCGATTGCGCGGCGGTTTTAGGGTTGGATAATTACAAAACTCCACTGGATGTTTATCTGGATAAAATCGGTGAAGCTCCGGTTCAGGAAGAAAATCTGAAAATGCGATTCGGTCTGGAAGCCGAGCCGATCGTTGCCCGGATGTTTGAGCAAAAGACCGGCCTTACCGTTCGCAATGATTTCAAGATCCGGATTCATCCGGTTTATCCTTTTCTGATTGCCAATCTGGACCGGACAGTTATAAGCAATAATGGCCGCGGCGTTGGAATACTGGAGATAAAGACGACCAGCGAAGCCTATCAAAAGACGTGGGAAGATGAAGTTCCGGTCGGATATTACCTGCAGATCCAGCATCAGATGATGGTTACCGGTTACAGTTATGGATACTTCGCGATCCTATTTTTCGGCTTTACCGGTGTCAAGGATTTTCAGGTTGTTGAAGTCAAACGGGATGATAATTTTATCAAAAACACCTTGCTACCCCGGTTAATCGATTTCTGGATGATGAACGTCCAGACACGTGTACCGCCGGAACCGGCTAATCTCAATGACTTGAAAGTACTCTATCCGAGGACGACGACCGGGAAGGAAGTCGAAGCCCGGGCTGAATTGCTCGATACTGTCAACCGGTTAAGAGAGGTTAAAGAGACGATCTCGCCTATGGAAGAAGAAAAAGAAAAACTGGAAGAACAGGTCAGGATAGCTTTTCTGGATGCTGAAATATTAACGCATCAGGGCGTCATGATTGCGACCTACAAACAGTCGAAAGACACCCTGAAATTCAATCAGAAACAATTCGAGACCGAGAATCCGGAATTAGCCCAGCGCTATTATTCGATTGTTCCGGGTTCTCGCAGGTTATTAATCAAGTAAAAAAGAAAGGAGAACGTGTTATGACGACACAACCAAAAGACAAAACCCCGAAAGAAAGCACCAGGGAATCGATGCAGAAATCTCTGGCGAAATCGAGGGGAAGCGGTGGAACGATGAAAGCATTGAACAGTGATGATTTCAACGCAATTTTCAATTATTACAAACCGCAGATCGCTCAGGCGTTACCCAAGCATCTGACGCCGGAGCGAATCATCCAGCAGGCGGTCACGATGGCCAGCCGGATGCCGGAATTAAAAGAATGCACACCGGAGAGTTTCATCGGTGCAACCATGCAGGCCTCGATCCTGGGATTCCAGCCGGTGAATGCGCTGGGACAGTGTTATTTCATTCCGTACAACAATAAAAAGGTCGGAAGGAAAGAGGTACAGTTCCAGATCGGTTACAGAGGCATGCTTGATCTGGCCCGGCGATCCGGAGAGATTCAGACCATTTATGCCCAGGTGGTCTATGAAAACGATGAGTTTAATTACGAATTCGGACTAAATCCGATATTAAAACACGTTCCGGCGCTGGGAGAGCGTGGAGAATTCAAGTACGTTTATGCGGTAGTCAAATTAGTCAATGGCGGATATGCTTTTGACGTAATGAGTAAGGCTGATGTTGAGAAGATACGGAAACGTTCTCAGAGCCAGCAACAATATATCAGTGGCAAACCAATCCCGTCAGATAAACCACTTGGTATCTGGGCTACCGATTATGATCCGATGGCAAAGAAAACCGTTTTACGTCGGGTTTTGAACTACTGTCCGCTTTCGGTGGATGTACTGAGTAAAGTTCAATCGGATGGCGGTACGATCAAACCGGAAGATTTCCATAGCGGATCGGGTGATCTGAATCTTGACGGCATCAGTTTCGCTGATTTCGAAACGCCTACGGAAGAATCCAAACCGCCTGCCCACCTGAATGACGAAGTCGGGCAGGCAGAACAGCCGGAAACTCAGACTGAATCCGAGCAATCACCGACCGAACAACCAGGAGAGGATTTATTTCCGGAAGGTTCTAAGAAGTGATAATTGTTTCCTCCGTTGTTAGAAGTATAGTTAAACCGGGGCGGGTATCTCCCCGCCCCACAACCCTTCTGTTATATGGCTGGTAAACTTCCTTACATGCAGTTTTATCCGGGAGATTGGTTAAAAGACCCGAACATTGCGATGTGTTCTCCCGTTACCCGCGGCATCTGGTTCGACTTCCTTTGTGCTATGCACGAGTCTGATCGTAGTGGTCAGATCACCGGCACGCGCGAGCAATTAGCCCGTGTCGGTCGTTGCACTACTGTTGAACTTGACCATGCACTTAGCGAGCTAAAATCCACGTGCGCGGCAGATGTAACGATTCGTAACGAAATTGTAACGGTTGTGAATCGTAGAATGCATAGGGAGTTTAAAACCCGTGAAAATACACGGGGAAGGGTGGTTAAGTATCGTAAAAAACATCCTCAAGATTCCGATTGTAACGTTCCTGTAACAAAGGATATTCATATTCATATTCAGAATACAGAAAAAAATGTTACGGGAGAGTTACACGAAAAGGGTATAGAAAGTGCCAGCCCTAAACCTTCTGCCACCCCCTCTCCAAAATTTTTATCTCAATTCGAATCTGAATTTCCACTGGTTGATCACGTCAAAGAGTTTCGGAAATGCCAGAATTATTATAATGCGAGAAATACGCAGATCACCGACTGGTCTTCGCTTTACAGTAGCTGGTTACAGAAGGATTTTCCTAAAGCGATGAAACCAGTGCCGAAAAAACCACCAGTCGAGTTTCCTCCGGAATCCGAACAGGCAACACCGGAGAAAATCCACATGGAAATTGCGAAAGCGAGAAAGATGTTAATCCAAAAATCAGCAAAGGTTAATTGATTTATGACTAAAGATTTACACAAAGAAGTACCGTGGTATAAACAGAAAACGATCCACCTCGTAAGAGTTTTTAGAGGTGCGAGGTATATCAATTCCGCACGTCAGGTAAGAAAAAAAATCTGCCGGGAATACGGAATAACGAATAAGAGACTGCATCGGCTAATTAAACAATCCCGCCGGACCGGAATTCCATTGTCCGATTTACTTCAAGCGTAAGTGAGCATTTATCCCGATATGAGATACAAAAAGACAGAACACAGACGTTGGATAGCAGGTAGGAAGAAAGAGTATGAAGCTCAATTAAAAGCAAAGGGAATTATTAAATCAACCGAGAAAATTATCTGGAAGCGTGAGGACGTCTATATCGCATCCATAGAACGGGATGGAGAAACCTTAGAACTGGCAAGATTTTACCGGTGGAAAAAGTAAACAATAAAATAAAGACAATTGATATTGAGATAGCGGTCGCGGAAATGTACGATTGGCGACAGAATATAATCGTTACTAATGTTGATTGGGGCATTGCTCTCGGCCATGAATGTGATTTGCTGATAGTACGACCCAAATCCGGCTATACTGTTGAGGTTGAAATAAAAGTATCAATGTCAGATTTGAAGGCTGATTTTAAAAAACTGCACGATCATTACAGCCAAAAAATAAAGGAACTGTACTTTGCTGTTCCGGAAGATTTGTACGAAAAGGTTGTTAATATCATTCCCGACTATGCTGGCATTATAACCTGTGGATTACGACAACATCGAAGATGGCAACATTCATACCCGGAACATTTACAGGAATGGTGGCAGATTGACGCTGAGGTCAGGCGGAAAGCCAAACAGAATGAGAACAGAAGGCCATTAACGCCAGAAGAAATCCTTCATCTCTCACATTTGGGAACAATGCGAATTTGGAACCTGAAAAAAAAACTAAGAAAAATTCAAAATAACCAAAACGGAAACAGTTAAATCTTTTCGATAAGAAGGAGTAACGATGAACAGAACCGATGTAAGAGCGAAAGCGGAAATAGACGGAATGAATGCCGAAAATCGTCAACGTGAAATGGGGGGCGCGTCACCAACTTACGTTAAAGAACATTTCGACGCAGTAATAAACGACAATGGTCTTAACCCCAATAGTGTAATTCATGCACTTTACCAAAATGTATAGAATGTATAGTAGGAATAAATCCGATCGCGGACACGGTCTCGAACAAGCGGTAGAGCATTATCTCCAACTCCGGAAGATCATGTTTGTCCGGATTGAGAATTATCGCTGTTTCAAATGCGGTCAGGTGCAGAACTCAAAAGCGAACGGTTTCCCTGATTTCTTTTGCTATTTCCCATGCGTTGTCGCGATCGAATGTAAAACCGGTTCTGGGCGGCTTTCTCAAATTCAGAGGGTTGTTATGAATGCCATGCGCGAAACAGGGATAGATTATGTTTTAGTCCGTGACAATATAGATGAACTGTTAAAGTATTTTGGAGAGAGATAAATGCAAGAAGAATTAAAGACAATGCAGGTTTTAGGTGTCCTAATCGAAGAGAAGGAAGGAAAAGTAACGCACTATTATATGGACTGGTAACTGGCGCCAGAAATTATGGAAAGAAAAGAAACTCAATGCAAACTTGCCGATATTCTTCATATTATCGTTCGAGGTATAGACCGGAAGATCGGGGCGAAATGGTTAAGTGATAAATCAAAGGGCTAATCATGCTAAAATTCACAGAGATTACAGAAATTTCTAAGCGAGATCTCGTCACGTTGACCGATTCGCAATTGCGGAACATTGAAATTCGTGCGTTCTGGGCGGGATTGAATTGCTCAACCAAAAAGTACACCGAAAAGATACTAATTATTGCCGAAATCTATAATATATCACCAGACACCGTAAAGAATATCGTGCCGGGAACTGTCAGTGTCAACGTATCGCATATGAGTCGCGCTAAACATGAAGAAAATTATGAATGACGAACAAAAACCGATGCAAGAAAAGATCAAAACAAGAAACGGAATAAAACACCAAAGCTCATTCGGTCAGCATGAGCATTTGGTTAGCCCGCACGCCCGTTTTACAAGACAATGGGCTATGCCGAACAAACATACATTTTTGATTAAACCGATAGGGAACTTAATACGCAGATACGTTGGAAATGGTCTTGGTTGGATTGATGCGTTTGCTGGTGAAAATTCCCCTGCGGAAACAAAGAATGATTTGAACCCAGAGAAACCAACAGAGTATCACTTGGACGCGCTGGAGTTTTTAAGAAGCATAAAAGATGAAAGTGCGATAGGTGTTATTTACGATCCGCCGTATTCAATGACACAGGCGAAAGAATGCTACGACAAATTTGGTTCAGATAAATTTGAGCCAACCTCATATTAAATAATTAATTAAAAATAAAATGCCAAAACTACTTAACATATCAAATCAACAGACCTCGAATGAGGTCGCATTGATTTGCTGGTTAGAAAGATTTTGGCGAGAAAAGGAGAAATGAAATGAATTTATTTTGTAGTTGTGGCGGTGGAAACTTGGGAGCCAATCACATTTTAGGTGAAGAAAAATGTTATAGAAAATTAGCAGTGGGAAATTTAATACCAACAAATTTTAGAATTGATGAGCGAGGCTTCAAGGTATGCGATGTGAATGAATATACAATTACTGAATATACTCTTAGGCATCAAAGATTATATCATCAGCACGAAACCGGAGAATGGAGTTTACCAAAGGACGAAAGCTCAATCAATTCTTTGCCAGATGAAACTTAGCCAAAATTCTTTATAACGTATAGCTGAGCGACGCCCGTCTTGAACTATTGGATTTGTGTGTACAAATGAAAGTCAGGATAGACATACGAATTGATGAAGCAAGATTGACTGAAATAAGTAGTAAAACCACTCCCTTTCTCGTCGATCTCATACTCTGATTTACTCCCTGTATTTTAGGGTAAACTTTTACAAATGCGGATGCTACTTTAATTACATGATGAATATTACTTATAAAAAACCGTCCGAATTAAAGCCCTATCCAAACAATCCGAGATTGAACGAAAAAGCTGTTGATAAAGTCGCAAGATCGATCTCAGAATTCGGTTTCCGACAGCCGATTGTAGTCGACAAAGATAGCATGATCATTGTCGGTCATACCCGCTGGAAGGCCGCTCTCAAACTTAATCTTGAAAACGTTCCGGTACACGTTGCAAATGATCTTACCCCCGAGCAAATCAAAGCCTATCGAATTGCCGATAATAAACTCGCTGAACTTGCATCATGGGATAATGACCTCTTGTCGGGAGAACTATTCGAATTGCGCAGCCTCGACTTTGACCTCGACATGTTGGGTTTTTCAAATGAAGAGTTGGAAAAGGTGCTTGGGACGATGGGACCGGAAGGATTAACCGATCCTGATGTTGTCCCTGAACCTCCGGACGAACCGATAACCAAACAGGGTAATTTATGGGCGCTCGGCAATCATCGTTTGCTATGCGGCGATTCAAGTAAACCTCACGATGTGGATCGTTTATTGGGTGGCGTTACAATTCACATGGTTAACACTGATCCGCCCTATAATGTTGGTGTTGCTCCAAGGTCGAACAACGCCATAGCCCTTGCCAGAAAGTTGGGCAATTTTACAGGACAACAGGGCATGGATGCGGTTATTCGAGGTAAAGTGAAGGCGACTTCTAAAAAACTGAGACCAAAGGACCGCCCGCTGGTTAACGATTTTCTTTCAGACGAAGAGTTCGAAAAACTCTTATTAACATGGTTCGGGAATATTTCCCGAGTCTTAAAACCGGGTGGTTCTTTTTACATCTGGGGAGGGTTCGCTAATACAAAGAATTATCGAATTGCTCTTGAAGAATGTAATCTCCATTTCTCGCAAACAATCATCTGGGTAAAAGAACATCCGGTGCTAACCCGCAAAGATTTTCTCTGTAACCACGAATGGTGTTTCTATGGATGGAAAGAGGGGGCAGGTCATTACTTCACTCCTGAAATCAACAACGCAACCGACGTTTGGAATGTTAAAAGCATGAATAGTCAAGATAAGGTACATCTCACAGAAAAACCTGTCGAACTTGCTGTCCGCGCGATGACGTATAGTAGTAAACAAGGTGAAAATATCCTCGATTTATTCTGCGGCTCTGGAAGCACCCTTATCGCCGCAGAGAAAACCGGTCGCCACGCGTTTTTGATGGAACTGGATGCTCTTTATTGCGATGTGGTTATAAAACGATGGGAGGATTTTACGGGAGGGAAAGCAAAATTAATCGATGCCTAAGACCGGTCGACCAAGTACTCCAATTGACCTTAATATTGCCGAAAAACTCGGGCAATTGCAGTGTACTTACGCAGAATGCGCAACCTTCCTAAACATTCCAGAGGGAACATTGAAACGGAGAAAGGACTTTCGAACCGCATATAAAAAGGGGTTTGAGAGTGGCAAAATATCAATTCGGCGGGCTCAATTCCGGCTAATGGAGAAAAATACGGCTATGGCGATTTGGCTTGGAAAACAGTATCTTGGTCAGAAAGAACAAGGCCTGAGTGTAACAGATAGCGATCCAATTACCGGCGCAGACTGGATAGAACTGCAATGAAGATTCGCATTAATAAAGGCGACTATTCACCCCAGCAGTGGAAATTTCTACATGGCGCCGCGACTGTAAAAGGCTTTGTCGGCGGTATGGGATCGGGCAAGACATATATCTTTTTGCGTGAGACACTATTGAACCACCTTTTCCGCAAAAACAAGCGGGGGTTTTCGAACGGTTGGATCATTTACCCGACTCTCGATCTGGCAGAAGAATTGTTCGTATCGCCTTTTTGTGAAATGCTGGATCGTCTGAAAATACCTTACATCTACAACGTTTCTAAACATCGGTTCGAATCACAATATGGCAAGATTAAAATCTACCAGATGGTCAAGCCGCAGATGATCGTCGGATCGGAATTGACCTATGTCGGATTTGATGAATTCGATGTAGCGTCATGGCGTAACTGCGAAACGGCTTTCCTAAAGGCTCTGGGACGTTTACGCGGTTCCGGGAATGTCGTCTTGTACATCGTTACCACTCCTGAAGGTTTGCATTATACCTACAAGATTTTCGTCACAGATAATCCGAAAAACGAACGCTTATTAGTTAAAGCCAAAACCAAAGACAATCCGCACCTTGATCCAGAATACATTAAGATGCTTGAGGCCAACTACCCGCCGCGGCTCTTAGAAGCGTACCTTAACGGCGAATTCGTCAACCTTACGCAGGGCATTCTTTATTACAATTTCGAGCGCGCTAAACAGGCTGGCAAGAAACTTTCCATCAATCCGCAGGCTGAATTATATCTGACCTGTGATTTCAACAAGGCTCCGATGGAGTGGCTGGTAGCACAGAGAGAAGGCAATATAATTAAATTCGTCGCCCCGATCAGTATAAAGTACGACGCTAAGACCAAACAGGCGGCTGAAATGTTCTGCCAGATGTTTAGGAATCATGGTTTAAAGAAAGTAATCGTAACCGGTGATGCATCGGGACAGTGGGAGAGTTCACGTGATTATTCCAGTGATTACCAGATAATTAAAGAAGTCCTGGAATTGAACAGTTGGCAGATCCTATTTAAAGTACCGACACACAATCCCAGCATTAATAACCGTGTAAACCTAACGACTACGCTGATTCATAAAGACCGGCTATTGATAGATGAATCGTGTCTGTCTCTGATTCTTGATTATGAGCATGTCGTAGGTGACGGCAAGGGTGGCAAGGATAAAAGCAATGTCACACTGACACACGCGTCCGATGCGGCTGATTATTTAATCAATATTCTCTATGCAAATGAATTTAACAGACTAAGAGTAAGGCAGGTGTAACATGGGAGTAAACTTAAAAGAAGGCTATCAAATCACACAGGCGGCACTGGCGAATGTTTTGAGAAACTCGCCGGAACAACGCGCATATTTGCGGGACATTTTCTATTACCGAAAAAGTGCCGAGATCCGCAAGGTGTTAATGAGTGACATGAAACTCTATGACTGCGACACGGCCGACTTGAGCCGAATGAAACCGGCATTAATTCACTTTCTTCCGGAATTCATTGAGAAAGTATGTACACTATATGACAAACCACCGATCTTTGAGTTTGGAGAAAAAACCGGGAACGATCAGCAAAAACTGCTGGATTTACTGTCAGAGGTCAGGATCAACAATTTCTTTCCGAATAACTTCAATCTGACACGCCTGCACGGGACGATTCTGGCCAACGTACGCTATCATGCGCGAACGAATAAGATTTATCTGGAATCGCAATTCAACCAAAGCAACACGATTGTTCAACCCTACCCTGATTACTACCCGGAGCCGGCAATCGTGGCTTATAAAGTTGGTAAGTTGTTCTATATCTGGGATCGCGAGCATCAGGAGCATTACTATCTCAAACAGGAACCGAAGTTCGAGAAAGATAAGATCGGAATCACCAACAAAGAGAAATATCCGATAGAAGGCAATACCGACTTGAAAGCACCTCCTTACTTTCCATTCATTACCTACCGTTACCGTGACACCGGTGAGTTTTGGAGTGAGGGTTTTGACGAATTGGTTGACATTGCCCGACTGGTTAATCTGCTTTATACCGTTACCGGTGATGACGCTATTCAGGAAACGATCCGCCTACTGATCCTGAATTTCAATCCGACCGGCGTCGAAGGCGAAAACAACCAATTAAAAACCGGTTTAAAACACCCGTTATTTGTGGAAAGCAATGTACTCAATCAAGGCGCGACCCCGAACGCTCAACTGGTCGAAGCAACCCTATACGTCGATTCGATTGTTAAATTAATTGAGGACATCACCGATCGGGTTGCCAATATTCACGGAATCTCCAACGTGATCAAAAAAGAGGTCGAAAGCGATCTGTCCGGAATTGCCATCCGGTTGAAGATGCAACCTACCTTAGACCGGCACAAGAAAGACCAGAACGTCATGAAGTATCCGGATTTGGATTTAATCAAGACCATTGTGGCCGTGAATAACTATCATCGGTCAGATAAAAAGGTTGATGAAAGCGTACTGAAAGACCTGCAGATCAATTATCAAAACCTGGAGATTATCATTGACGAGTCGGAAGAGCTGGCAACCGAACAGGCTAAGTGGGAAGCGGGAGTAGGTAATCCGCTTGAATATGTCATGAGGAAAAATCCTAACCTCACAGTCGAAGAGGCTAAGAAATACATTCAAGAAAATCTTGTCTTGAAGAAAGAATTGTTGGGTAATCAAACCTTGAACAAGAAATTTAACTTCCGTACAAATGTCGAATAACATAAATGCATTACAGGATCGGTTAGATGATCTGGTTGAAGATATTAAGGCCGATACCGACTTAATTCTCGGTCAGATTGACATGGAGCAGTTAATCGCAGATCCCGAAAACTACATTCAGAATCTCGCGGAAGAGTTCGTACATCAACATGAATCTGAAATAGCCGATGGAATCAAAATCGGACGCAAGTTCGCCAGACAGGTACTGAAAGAGACAAAGCATGAAAATAGCGATCAAGATTGATCCCGGGCCGGCGCGTAATTACCTGAAGGCAACAGAAGCGCGAATTAAGCGTGGTCTGCCGGGTTTGGTCAACCGATCGGCGCAGGCGATTAAGAGCGATATATCGAAAGGGATTCGGCAGGGAATAGATATTCACGGCCAGCCATTCACACCACTTAGCCCATCCACTATTCACAGTAAGCGCGCCAGAGGTAATCGTTATCCACGCAGAGCGCTCTTTGCCGCCGGGACGATGCAGAATGTCTATTTAGCCGAAAGAGCCACTCCTGGTAAACTTAGAGCACGTCTGATCATGCCGTTATCCAGACAACAGATCGGGCAATATCACAACGAAGGTACAGGACCGTACACAATTACGCCAAAATCAAAGGCGGAAATCCGCAAGGTGTTAATGAGTGACATGAAACTCTATGACTGCGACACGGCCGACCGGGGGAGAAAATATTTTGCCCGAATCGTGCACCATCCGGGATTGCCTAAACGTGAATGGTTTGGTATATCTGAGCGCGTAAAATCGGTAATTTTTAGATTGCAAGAACAGTTCTTCCAACGTATAATAAGAGAGTCATGAAGGTCAATAAAGATAAGATCGAAATCTCTATCGGCGAAGGTATCGAATTCACCACTCAGCAATTTCTTATCGAACTACGCAAAGCCGTTACGTCGATGACTAACGCCGGAATGATTACCGAGGAGATCAAGGCGGTACTGAATAAACATTCCGAGGATGGTACAGGACCATTCGGCGTCTTTAAGAGAGGTCTGAAATCGGTGGTATCAAACAATGTCAACGAGGCCGCAAATCAGGCCGCTAATGCTGAATATAAAAACGCTGGTGTGAAAGAATATCGCTGGGTCACGGTATCGGAACATCCGTGTCCGGATTGCGCTGAAAGACATGGACAGGTTGAAACGATGGAAGACTGGGAACTGATCGGACTCCCAAAATCCGGATTCTCGGTCTGTCAGGAAAATTGTAAGTGTCGACTGGTACCGGTTGATTATACCGGTAAGGATCTCGATCAACCGATAATCCGAAAGGCAAAATCTCCAAAAGGACAGGCTTATGCGAGTTACAGAGAGGTCAATATTACCGATTATGTCAACGGGGCTAAAGAATCTCTGGTAACGGAAGAAATTGTTAAAGTGAAAGCCAAAAGTCACCCGACCTTTGCCGGAGATATGACCTACTCTGAACGGGTGGACTGGGTGAGAGAAAATCCGGATGCTGTCTATTTTCGCCTTCACAAAGGCAGGAAACAGGTGGCGTTTGTTCGTGATGATTATTACGTATTCAGTGAAGACGGCAAGTTCAAAACGGCTTATATTCCAGACGCAAAAAATATAGAAATGTACCGTAATAATCGACGATATAAATGGATCAGGATTCCGGAGGGAAAATGGAAGACGATAAAATAGCACGGATACTTGAGAAATACAGACAAAAGAGTATATCCTTAACGTCAGACGATTTGCGGCAAGAATGGGAAGATAGCGATTACTTGGATATGCTATTTTTCCGTCAACAATTAGACGAAGCCGAACTTACACCTGAACAGCGTATCATACTGGCTGAATCAGATTTACGAATCGCCGAAAAAATGCCTGCGGATGTTCTTGACGAATACATAAGCGAAGAAAGAAGTTTGCCGATCCGGGAATGGTGGAGCAAATGAAAGCTGCAATCAATATCTGTGGTGTCGACTTCGAGGTCAAGCCGATTGAACCAAACACCCGCCAGGACAACCGGATGGGGCGATGCGACACAAAATACAGCCTGATTACCATCGACAAGTCTATGCCCGAACCGGTTCGGGAACTGACACTCCTCCATGAAACAATTCATGCGATCAGCGACATGTCGAGCCTTGATCTTAACGAAAACCAAGTAAGTGTCTTGGCAAACGAAATCAATCGCTTGATGAAATTTCGCAAACCTTAATTTTACCACAAAACTTAAATAAGTAGTAAATCGGCTATCGTTCACGACGAGCCGTAAGGTCGATTTACTCCCTGTATTTCGGGAGTGATATTGATTGCGGCAGGAATTACCTTTTTACTGTGATAAAAATGTACAACAGAATTAACAGATGGTGTCAGGATGGACATTAAGGCGTTATTGGCGCAGGTGCGCCAGCAGATCGGCGACGAGGCAGTCGCAAAGGCAAGTTCCGTTTTGAAGGAAATCGAAACGGGGGTTGAAGATCTCGTGGATTCATTGAAAGCGGCAAGTGGGGAATCAAAAACCCGTAAGACCAAAATCCGCGAGTTGGAAGATTCAAAGCGTGATCTGGAAGGCCAGATTGAGGCTCTGAAGAAAGAGACCAATGCCGATGAACTGAAAACTTTACGTGAGTTCAAGCAGAAGTCTCTAACCTCTCAGCGTCAAAATCTCGGGAAGGAAATAGAGAAGATTTCCAAACATCCGAACTTTGCCAAGGCTGAAAAACTCCTGAAACTACCGACGGCAGACGCTAAAGGCGTTCGGGATTATTCGCAGGTTCCGGATGCTGACCTTGAGTTCTCTATTGCAAAACTTCAGGAACTGAACGACCTGGAATACTTCGGACAAAGTACTTCCACCAAAATCGTTCACGGCGACAAAACCAATGTCACTCCTCAATCATTCCAGGAAAGAGTCAAAGCCGCGAAATCGATCAAAGAACTCGAAACCATTCAAGAGGAAATGAACAATGGCTAATATCATTACCACCGCCGCTCTGCTGGACGACAGTGTCATTACACTGATGGATCAAGCCTTTTTGTTAGCGGCAAAAGATAACATCGTCATCGATCAGTTCGTTGATGTAAAGAAAGACATCAGCGCCAAGACGATTGAGATTTCCAAGTATCCCAAACTGGCGAAACAGACTACCGCGTTGACCGACGGAGCGGACGTAGAGTCGATTGGTATGTCCGATACGAAGATTTCCTTTACTCCGGCCGAACACGGTAACGTAGTCACCACAACCAAACTCGCCAATCTACAAACTGCCGGAAAAGCAGACCTTGCAACCTCCGCGGTCGTGGCCATGAACATGGTCGAAACACTGAACCGTCTCGGTTGCATGGCACTGCAGGCCAGCACAAATATCCGGCTTGCCAATAGCGCCGCCAGTGAAGCGGCTATTGTAGCCGGAGACGTGATTAAAGATGCCGATCTGGAATACGTCTTTAATCGCCTGCATCGTAAAAACATTCCGAAATTCGACGGCGAACTATACGTCGCCCTGGCGCACCCGGACGTCATTGACGATTTGAAGAAGAGCGCTAACACCGCCTGGACAGACGTCAGTAAGTACGCCAATGCCCTGTCAGTACTCCGGCATGAAATGGGTATCTACAAAGGTTTTCGCTGGGTAGCAACGGCCGGGATGGAACCGAACGAAGACGCCGGCGCCGATGCGGTCGATACCTACGACACGGCCTTCCTGGGCAAGAACGCGGTGGGTAAAGCGGTCTCGCTCGAACCGGGACTTACTATCACCGGTCCGTTCGACAAACTCGGCAGGATGATGAACATCGGCTGGTACGGTGTTTTGAAGTACGGCATCGTCGATCAAGATTCACTGTGGATCATCACTTCGGCCAGTTCATACGGCGAAAATACTTAATTGTCGTCATAATCGGGGCCGATCGGATTGGTTGGCCCCACCTCCTATTTGAAAGGGTAACTCATGGCTAAGAAAAAAGAAGAAACCGAGATTCAGGATACGACGACTCCGGCAGTTACACTTCCTGAAGAAACCACGACCGGAACCACGGCCGAGGAAACTCTGATTAATGTTTTAGTTCTCGAAAATCATTCTTGCGAAATCGCCGGGAAAAAACTTGATCTGAAAAAGGGCGCCAAGGTTCAATTAACGCCTTTCCAGTTTCAGGTTCTTTCCAATCCGAGTCTCACTCAGAAAATCGTTCAGGCAATCTAATGGCAATTCTGGCAAGCATCGTCGTAACGGAAGATGATTTATTGAAGGTTATGCCGAACCTCAACAATTTTTTCAAGTTTGAGGGGCAATCTCTTGACGATGTTATTGAAACGGCCAAGCGTACGGTTTATAGGGAAATAAAAGAACACGAACAGAATCTTTATCCCGGATATACTGACGCTGAAATTGAAAGCCGTTTGGAAAATGTCAAAGACTATGAGGATGAACAGGCCTTAAAAGATCGCATTACTCTAACTGCAATAGCCGAATTAATGTCAATGAATCAAGTTGTCGATCAGGCGGATTTTTACCTGATGCGGGCTAAGAAAGTGCCACTCCATTACTGGGTCGATGTCAATACGGACGGTGCTATCGGTGATTCGGAAGCGCGTACTAAACGAACAATAACATTCGGGCGATAAGATGACGCTGAATCAGTTACAGGAAAAGATCAAGTCGATAATCACAGCAGCCAATTTTCGCTATGTACCGGCTGGAAAATGGTTCAATCTTGAACTTGGGATTTTCCCGACCGCGCTGATTAATAACGGCTATACGGTTCAGCTAATTGAAAGCACTGAATCCGAGAATGAGGATGATGATTCGCATCAGCCAAATTTCAAGGTTGAGTTCATGCTTGATCCGAATAGTGACCTGTATCTGCAAAAGATCGATAACGCAATTGCGGTTATAAAAAAACTGCAAACAGATGACAGCCTGAACACGGACGATATGAATAATAACGTTCGCTGGCAGGCGTTTACCCTGACAAACGCCGGGAGTATGATGGTACTAACCTTTAACCAAATCAAATTTGAGATTTAGGAGCAATAAAAATGTTAACTAAAGCAAAAGTTTTTAATGGACCGTTTGACCTTGTTTTACTTGCAGATGCGGTTGAAAAATACACGGTTTCCGGGCTAAAGAAAGACTCTGTTGCTCTTTCGGTCGAACCGCAGTCTGAAGACTTGGAAGATAACTCCAAAGATCTGTATGCATATCTTGCAAAAGCAGAGATCAGTTTTTCAGAAGTGGACAGTACCGATCTGGAGAGTATCCAGGATTCGACGATCGATAAGGCTGAAATCCGGTTTACCGGTAAAAGTAAAAAGATCGTTATCAGTGATCCGACCAGTATCATTCCATCGATTGACGGCTTGAAAACCAAAATCAGCATCGAAAAGTTTTCGGGCAGTTCGGCTATTTCCGACGCGTTCAGTATCGAGGAGATCAGTTAAATGGAGGCGAAATGGAATGGGTAGTTTCTGTAATATCAATAACCGCTATCCTTGTAACCATCCTGTTCTTTGTGATTAAATCATTTTCAAAAACTGTCGAAGGTGTGACAAAGAAAGTAGAGAAATACGAAGAACGGCTTCGCGTTGTAGAAGGCGCGGTAATCGAGATGAAAACTGAGAACGAGGCAATCATTAAACGCCTTGATCGCATTGAAACTAAGATTGATACTTTAAGGAGTATGCTATGATTGAATGGTTGCAAGCAAACTGGCTCACTATCCTTGGCACTATAATCCTTATAGTCACCGGTTTTTATGTCCCGGGGGTAAGAGGATTGTGGATGACCGGATTGAAGGCACTACTGTCGGAAAGGGTTCTGATTAAGTTGTTTTTGGCAGTAGCCGAGAAAATAGTCAAGAGCACTAAGAATACCCTTGATGATGAGTGGCTGGAAGAACTGAAAACGAAGATCGGAAAATAATGTATATCCCGAAGTTCTTCACGATTCAGGAGCTTGTCCCGAAACCCGTATTTGATACATACGGCGAGCAGGCATTTCAATTTTTCGATGATCGGGCTTTAATAACTTTGGATCAGTTAAGGTCAAAGTTCGGAAAGGCTATAGTAAATGATTGGCACTGGCTCGGAAAATTTGACAGTCGTGGATTCCGTTTACCCTTTGATTCTGACGGTGCTTTTTTATCGGCTCATAAACGAGGGCAGGCCTTTGATGTTACATTCGTAGATAAATCGGCGTCTTATGTTCGGGAGTATGTATTAAAGCATCCTGATGAATTTCCATATATCAATGCAATTGAGGCCGATGTCAATTGGTTTCATTTCGATACGCGAAATTGTGAGAGAATATTGGTCTTTAAATCGTAATAAAGCGAGGTCAAAATGGATAAAAGTAAAAAAGTAGTAAAACCGGGTGACGAGAAAATCCTAATGGAAACTCCAGCCGGCATTATCATTGAGGTAATGCGGAAAAAAGTCGATGTTAAAAAGAGCTGGGGCTGGAAAGTCGTCCCGAATCAAAGAAAAGAAAAAATCAAAACTAAGGAGAAATAACAAATGGCTGATGCAATCAAAGTTCATGTATACGATGATGCGACACTGCTTGCCAGTGTTGCTGTAAGTGGCGGTAACTGGTCAAAGACCGGCCAGACCTTGGCGGCCGGGTCGCATAAGATCAAAGGCAAATCTGAAGACTTGGCCGGGAATATAGGATCATTTTCGACTATCAAGAATATCAAGACGGGCGCGACTGAAACGCCAACCTGTGATCTGCTGGATGATTCGGGCGAAAGTTCGACTGATAATGTCACAAATGATTCCACGCCAAGAATAAAAGTAAGTTTGACCTTGACCCCGCCAACGGGTTGTAGTACCATTTCAGAAAATACGGTCAAGACACTCATGCTGCTAAAATGGGATGGAGACCAATATGAACAGTATCTTTCCGAGAGTAGCAACATCAGCTGGGATGAGAGCTGTACTTTTTCCTTCGACTTCCAAGTTGTGACCGCACTCGGCGAGGGTGAGCATAAATTCAAGGCACGCTGGATTGACCAGAAAAATAATTCAAGTGCCTTGGGCACTGAATTGTCTATTACGGTTGATACCACCGCTCCGAATGCGCCGAGCATCACCAATATTCAGGATGGTCAGGTGTTCATCGGAACCAGTATCGACATCAGTGGTACTGCTTCGTAATCTGGACGTTCTTTTAATTAGTGAACTCGTGTTAGGGGCGGTTGATAACAGCCGCCCCTTTCCGGTTAAGTATGGAGAACATTAATGTCTGTAACTACAATCAGTCTCGGTACGGCCGGAACTCAAAGCGGCGACAAAGTCAGAGATGCCTTTAATATTGTCAACCAGAATTTTCAGAATTTCCAGTTAAGCGATCTAAAGGGATATTACAAATATTCTGAAATGGATGGATTCTGGGATTATATCTCGGCAACTTGGAGTTATACCTCCGCGATTCTTTCGTCCATTCCGGCGGGAACTTATATGCTTTTATTAAGTGCCCAAATGTTTTCTGGCGATGGGGGCGGTGCATCTCAACCGGTTATGGGAATAACCGATGGCAATAATGTAGATTTAGGAATACAATTTGTCGGCTCTGCTGATGATTCCGAACTTCGTAATTATATGGCAATGGTACAGGTTATAAAAGCGGCATCATTTAGTATCAAACTTCGTTTTAAGTGTCTTAATTACAATGAAGGAAGTGGTGCGCATTTTCCTAATGTATCTCTTTTGCTTTTCAAGGTTGCCTAATGAGTATTGATGCAAGCCAAGTTAGAGTTTATAAGCAATTAGGCGCGAGCCCGAATCCGGCTACTGATACACTATTAGGGACGGATACAACCATAGAACCTGATGGAGATTGGTCAAAATCGGTGTCGCTGTCCGTAGGTCGGCACAAGGTTTATCCGGTTTCGGTGGATTTAGCCGGAAACCCGTCGGTAGCTGGATCAGTAAAGAATATCAGTCGTCTGCCTTGTCCTATGTACGTATCAGAACCAATCGATTGGTACATTGGCGAATTAAATAATACCTATCTGGGAGAAATCGATGTATCCGTTTGATGTAGTTAAGGTGAAGTATTACCGGATGCTGGGTGAATTGCCAGATCCGGAAACAGACGAGCGGTTGGGCGAGTGCGATGTCCGAATCTGGGAAACAACGGCGCACTTATTGACAAAATCATTTGAGCCGGGAGTCTATAAAATTTATACCGTCGGGTTGGATCGGTTCGGTAATATAATTCATCCCTTCCCGCATCAGGTGATCAGTTTTGAGGTGACCGAATGATTACCAAGACTAAAAGCGAAATCCAGTACTCGATTGTCGGGGCGGAGGTTGATCTTGAAAAAGGGATTGTTGGCATTCTGATTGAAGCCAAGAATCCATACAATTATCCTTGTTCAGTGAAGGAAATTCAATTTGGAATTGATGGGGAGTGGTATCCTGCTACGATATACGCTGAGCAAGAGGTTGATTTTGATGAAATACCTTTATCCGGCCGTATGAAACGCTATAAACTCAACTGGGACGCGGCCGGTGATCTGAGAGTAATGCAATCCTGGAATAATTTGAAGGTTGCCGTTACCCTCAATGATCGATCTTCGCTGGCCGGAGTGGATTCGGAAACACAGGAATATACCATTCCGCTGATCGACTTTACCGTCACTGAAATAAAGCGAATGGTCTTTCCTTATTCGAATGACCCGTATTTCGATATGATGTTTGTAAATAAAAAGACCTGCCGAAAGTCGTTGATGAGTTTTATCCTTGACGTAGCGATTGACGAGAATTTCACTAACATCGTTAAATCGTTTGACACGCGGTTAGATCAAACTGGGTGGACTTATGAAGACGGCGTATTTCCAGAAAACGGGGTTCCGGGAGAGGTGGAACATGAAATTATCTTTGCGTCTTCAGAACTGGCTGAATTGACGGAAGGGAATTATTACATCCGAATAACGCCGATTATAGTCCAGTTTTATGTTACGATTACCAGCCCTTATGATGGTCAGGTTTTTATTGGCGATGAAATAGACATCGAAGGTACGGTAACGGTTGTTGATGAATAGAATTTTTATCATGGAGAACGAAATGGAAAACAAATCCTACAAGATTCAGGGTAAAACGCTCACACAGGGCGAAATGACTCTGGGGCAGACGAAACGGCTAATTGCTTTAACCGCAACTCTGGCTGGTGAAGACGTTACCCGGATTAGAGACGTTAAAAACGCTGTGTCCTGGTTAATCGAAAATAATCTTATTAATCAGGCGCTCGACATTATTCTCATTGGAGAAAAGGAAGGCGTGATCTGGGATGATCTGACAAACAGCCAGTTGGAGGCGATTGTCAGCGATTTTTTAGCATTCAACAGCGGATGGATCAGGAAACTATCCGTCTCGCTGACAAACTTGCTGAAATCTCCGGCTCCGGTGATAAAGAAGACGACTTCTGGAAAGAATTAGAAGATGAGGCGGAAGAAACATACTTCCTTGATAAAATGGTATTCGTACTCAGCGATGGCGATATACTCAAAGCAAGAGCAATCTGGAATACCATTACCTTGAATGAAGGGCTGGAATGGCTGATAACAATGCTGATAAACAGGACGTAGAGAATGGCTAATCAGATCGACATTCAGGTTATAGCGGACATTAAACAGATACTTGCGTCTATTAATACGCTCAATCAGCGATTTGAAGATTTCAGTCAGCGGGCGTCTGATTCATCCGATAAGGTAAATAAGAAACTAGGTGGAATAACCGGGAGCGTGGCTAAGATCGGATTAGCCTATCAGGGTTTGAAGATGATCTGGCAGGACGTCAGCAGTGTTTACGGAGGATTGATCCGTGATGCAGATTCGGCCGAAGCCAGTCAGATAAAATTAAAGCAAGCGCTCAAAAGCACCGGCCAGTATTCTAAAGAGACGATGGACGACCTCAACGCCTATGCGACCGAATTACAGCGATTGACCGGTATCGATGACGATGTAACGGTCGGTACAATGGGAATGCTGGTTACCATGAACCTTTCAGGCGATGGAGTAAAAAGGGCAACCGGTCTAGCTCAGGATTTAGCCGTTGTCATGGATACCGATATGCGAGCCGCGGCCAGAGTAATGGCAGACGCTTTTAACGGTCAGACTGGAATATTGTCGAGATACATCAAAGGACTGGATGAAGCCGATATTAAGCAAAGAGGCGCAATCTCTATTATTGAACAACTCGAGCGGGCTATCGGCGGACAGGCCAGAGCATTAGGTCAGGAGGGACCCGGTGCGACCCTTAAATACAATGCGGCCTTGAGTAACTTGAAAGAAACGCTGGGAACAACCCTCCGGAATGATCTGATGCCGTTTATTGTCGGGGGTCAGAAACTATTTGAGCTCATGCAGAAAACACCGGCCGCGATTCAAACTGTGATAATGATGATAAGCGCCCTGGCTATCGCATATAAAGTCCTCAATATCGCAATGAGCAAGACCAACCTGATCATAGGGGCAGTACTGGCGGTGGGAGCCGGTATTTACAGTTTATTCGTGAGGGAAAAGAAATCTATTGATGACGTTGCGGCCAGTATGGCATGGCTCAACCGGGAGCGTGAGAAATTCCTATCGATGGGTAAGAATGTCGCCGAAATCTCCGACATCAACCAGTTAAAGAGATTACGAGAGGACGCCGGGGCACAGTTAAAGTTAGCCGAAGAAAATCTGGAAGGCTGGAAGAATAGAAATAAACAAATAATGTCAGCATTAACTCCGGCTTATGAAGCATTTTTCGACCAGTGGAAAAAAGATAATGCTGAATATGTTAAATCAAATCCGCAATGGCAAAATCAGGCATTAAAAGACTGGCAGAATTATTTAAAACAACAGGTCTCTGGTTATGAAAAATACATAAAAGCCATTGATGAACAGCGGAAACGTTTAAAGCCGCAAGAGAAGTTAAAGGAAGACATCGAAAACCTGAAAAACTCCGTCGATTACTTACGGCTGGTCGAGGGTAAATCTCTGGAAGACGCCCGCGCGCAACACATGAAGTATCTGCAGGACAGGATTAAAACGATAAAAGGAAACAGCGATGAAGAGATTGCAGAGAAGATAAGACTGCAGACCGAATTAGGACAAATCCAGGAAGAAATCAGCCGGGAGCAAATCGATAAGGTCAAACGGACAAATGAGGAAATCGCCGATATAATTACTGGTGGCGGATTCAGTTCGGCTTATGAATCTGTGATGGAGAGGATCCGGCAAAAGTTAATCGTCCGACTGGCTGAAGAAATCAAACTCGCGGCATGGCTGGAAAAAGCCAAATTCGCAATCAAAGAAGCCTTTGCCGGTAAGACCCTGGCGATGGAGCAATTATTCAGTGGCAAAGAAATCTTACTTAATCTGAAGACCTCGGCTTCGAACATCATCGCGGGCATGACCAACCTATTCAAATCCGTAATGAAGATTCCGTTTCCGGGCAACGTCCTGGCGTTCGCGGCCGGTGGCGCAACCGTGATCGGATTGTTAAGCAGTTTCAAGAACAAGGGACAGTCGATCGTTAAAGCCGCTGAAGGGGCGTTGATCAATAAACCGACACTGGCGCTGGTGGGCGAGGCGGTTTCCCGCTCTGGCTCTGAATTAATTCTTCCGGAAAAGAATTTCCGCCGGTATATGAACACAGAAGTCATGCCAGAATTCAGGGCAAAACTGGATGCGGCTGTGAGTTCAAACGTCAATTTTAATACAAAGACCCTGGAAGATCGGCTCGGGCGTGTGGAGTCTGCGATATATGCTACTCGAAATACTCTAACTGAACGTGGAATTGCCAAGGCGGTAACAAGAACGAGTCGGAGAAAACTCAGTTGATCGACGGCCTGCTCATATACCTGAATGACGAGAATATCACCGGTAAGGTACTCGCTGATAGTTTTCCGGAGTATATTGAAGAGTCTTTCAAGGGAACAGGTCTGTTTGAGTTCGAAGCCAGTGATCTAACCTTTAAACTGTTTGGGAAGATTGCTAAACGCGACGATAATGTCACGCTCAAGTATGCCGGCACGGGTGAGGTGGTGTTTGCCGGATTCGTCGATGAAGTTAGCGACGACACTTCCGGGAATCAGGAAATAACGGTTTGCTCTTATTCTGTTAAACTGAAAGACACCAAGATTGGTGAAGAAGTCGACACGGGCGACGATGAAACCGTCCGGGAGTTCGATACTGACGGGCAGAAATCTGTAAAAGAGATTGTCCTGCAGGTAATTCAAGATGTCTATGATCGAATCGGATTAAAGTTTTATGCGGACGATGAAACGATACAGGTCGCTCCGGGAAGTGTAAAGAAATTCTTTGGGAATATCCTCAGACACATGCCGAGACAAGGGTTGATTGCGGCTTTAATTGATTTGGTATTTCCAGGAGATCGGGGCTTTCAAATCCGGACAAAGTCCGGGCAGACATATATTATCGAGCAGGACGCAAGTTTCGAAATGAAAACTTTCTGGGAAAAGGCAAGTTTTTTAAACTGGACTTTACAGGTGCCACCCTGGACGATCGACCTTGTAGTGACCAAAATTAAGAAGGGAGCCTGGATAAACTTCCATTTTCAGGTTCCGCCTTTTGATCTAAAATTTCCAACCATTGGTGCTAAATATTGGGTCTATAAATGTGTTTCGGGAGGACTTGAACACGTTCGGACGCATGGCTTTTTCCCATTACCACCTTTTTTTGATTTACCGCCTAACCTTACTAACCTGTACGGCGGAAAACATACTTCAAATTCATCGAATAACATTTTAAGCCAGGGCTCAAATCCCTATAAGAAAATCAATTCTTTTCTTTCAGAAGAAGGATTTAATCCGAACAGATGGACACTGCAGGCGATGATCGATATTGACGAAAATAATACTTACGTTCTTCTACATGCTTATAAAAAATACAATGACCTGTTCGGGCGAGACATGGTACTTTCGTTTGAAACACCTTTCGATAAGTGCTATAAAATGACCTATCGGGACGCCAGCGCAATGGACATTCTTCACGATTTGGCCGTTCTGACAAATTCTTATCTGTACGTGGATGCTGATAAGAAGATTTATCTGTTTCCGCGTGGATCCGGGTTAAGATCGATCGATCTGCCGCGATCGTGTGTCCTTGAATTGAAAACTGAAACTGCGAAGGTTGATGACATTTCGGTCAACATCCAACGTTATGAAGAAGACAGCGAGGGGCGGATTAATTCCTATGGTGTTCGAGTGAGAAAAAATGAGTGGGATGCGATCCAGAATTACTATAAAGAAGTCATGGAAGGGGAACAGATCGAAACGACCGTAAAACTGTTTAATCCGGGCGATGTCCGGCTGGCTGATCAAGTGATCCTGGATAAAGTCGATCAGGGGATTATGACTATAAGAAAGCGCGGTCTATTGGAGCCATTAATTGAAATCACCTGCGAGCAAATCACGGAGAAGGAAGAATGAGTTACAGGGGTGTGGGTAATCCGGTAATCATTTACGAAGGGCAAAGGGTTGACCTGCCGAGTCCGAAAAAGGGCGGTCGCAAAGAAACTTATGAGCCGGCGTGGAAGACTTACGAAAATATTGACGGTGAGATCCTGACAGGGACCAACCATAAATGGCGGTTTGTGGGTGAATATGAATTCGGAAAGGTAGATCAGAACGTTTTAGATACACTGATAGAGGTTTACAATAAATCGATTGTAGTGAAATTGATACCCCACTCAGACGTTGCAATCGTGGCTTACAGAGTAATCATCGAAGAAATCAATCCGGATACCATTGAAGGCTTAATTAATATTGATACGGTCAGGATCAAGGTTAAAAGTCGGGAATTAGTTAGCAAGATCCCGACGCTGGATAATATGATCGGTGGAATTCTTTTTACGAAAACAATAAGATTCAAGGAGTAATAAAATGGCAAGGTTTAGTTTTGGATTATTCGGTCAGGATAGTAACGATTTACTTTCCGGCCAATTAGTGAAAATTAAAAACGTTACGTCTGGGGTGTTTGTCGCCAGCACCGCGCCAGAAGGCGAACAGTTACAATTAGTCGACAATAACGATGGGACGTATTTCGTCGATGGATTACCGTCCGGTCTTTATTCGGTCTATGTCAATTCCGATACCAACGTCCAGGAAGAATTGCAGAATATCCCGTTTTTCAATGAGGATCTATTAACTCACCTGAATAATGCTTTAATTCACCGGTCGATCAATGACGCGGGGACGGGTGCAACTAACCTGTGGAGCGCGGCGAAGATTATCACTATGTTGGCTTTGAAAGGTGATCTAAGTGTTCTAAATGCGTTGGCGTCGACGGTGGCCGGAAAAGCCGATGCTGATCATGAGCACGATGAGTATTTGCCGGCTAACGATGTTTCGGCAGATTTTCAAATCGCCGGGGGAGAACTGGGCTTTAAGCCAGACTTCACGTTGCAGGATATACTTTCAAATACCAAGAACCTTAACCAGAACCTTGAACTCCTGCAGGCCGCGATCAAAGAATTATCGATCGGGTCTGGTAGTGGTAGTGGTTATCGAGTGGTTTATACGGATTTTGTTAGGGATTTATCGCCTTCCGGAACGCTTACTTTTGAGGAATATTTAATTCCAAAAAATACGTCAGATTTTAAAGATTTGCTGTTATGTCCATTTTGTAAATTTCTTAGCGATATGTCGTTGTTGATTATATTTGAAATGACAAGCGTCGGAACGCCTGGCTATCCAACAACAATAAAAATATTGGTTGATGGGGTGGAAAAACAGACAGCCGTTATTCAAGATTTTAATGGCAATTTTGGGATATATTCTATCCCAGTAAACATTTCAGACCTGAATGTTACAGGTGGACATAACGTTCGGATACAGGGGCAAAACATCGATGCTAATTACGATTCTAAGGTCAGGAAGATTCAGGTTTTGGCGGGGTAGGATTCTTAAATTTTTAAGTATTGTTCGTTTGGCACTACGTTATCGATACTCTTGTAGAAAGTTCTGGTTAGTTTGGGTACATATTGTTCATCTTTTTCAAATGCAATCGACATCCAGATCGTACTAGCAGAAAAAGTATGATTAAACTCAAATTCTTGAATTCTTTTTTTATATAAATCGCTTTTGGGAATTATTTCTCTGACTATTGGTTTTGTGTCTTCTTCTTTACTTAAATAATAAATTTTATAGTTTTCACCTCCTACAACATAAAGGGAGTATTGGTTTTCAACTGGTGATTCGTTTTGTACGAGGAATATTTGGATATTTCCGGTCGTATCAGTCCAATTAACAGCCTTTTTGACGTTGGATACCACTTAATGATAAAACAGACTTGATATTATGTTACAGACAAACTCGCATGAATTCAAACCCCAAACCAGTCGGAAATTAGGGATTTAAAAGGAGATTGTCAAATGGGGAAGTTCAGAAAATAAGACTGGAAGGTAAGGGTGTTGGCGCGATGAGGAAAGTAAAGGGGGTATTTCTCAGGTCTTATCAGATTTTTCTCGAATAACTAATTGTAGACTTTCTTGGCTACTTTTTATATTATTAACAGGGGCTTTTTTAAAGGTACTTAAATTCGGCGGTAATTTTATCTGTTCACCTTTTAAAAGTTGTTCGATAGTAATTATTTGAACTCTTGGGTAGTCCTGATTCCACCCGTCAGAATGATAAAATCCAGCACTGATAGCCTCGGTTCGCATATCTTTAGTGGATTCTTCCAATGTTATGAGAATGCCGATTTCTGCTTTTTCACGATCAAGTACACCGACTAAATCGCGCATATTAGCACTATTTACATGTCCACTCTTTACCTGTACGAAAGCTCGTTTAGCTTTACCCGAGTTATCATCAACAAAACAAATCAGGCCATCAACACCCCTATCTGCGCCTTTCTTTTTGTCCCCAAATGGCCTTGCTTTTATAAGAGATAGCGCCCACCATTGGAACTGATAACGATCATCGATTGCGAGCTGCCGGGCAGAGGGAAGATCTTCGGGTTCGCCGACCACTAAATAGTCCTTCTTTTCGACGAGACCGAATGAATCTACGAGACGATATTTCATTAGAGCAATCGACAGATGGGTTATATCGATGCCGATCCATTGTCGGTTCAATTTTTGTGCCGCGACTATCGCCGTGCCGCACCCGCAAAACGGATCGAGCACAACGTCGCCCGGATTGCTGGAGGCTTTGATGATGCGCTCCAAGAGGATTACCGGTTTCTGAGTTGGGTAACCGAGACGCTCGGCTCCACTTTTAGTCATGACGATGTCCGTCCAAATATCTTGGATTGACTTACCTTCTCTCTCATCTAAAAATGATTTTACATATGGTTTACCCTGTGCACTGTAATAAATACGATTTTCTTTTTCCATCCTGTTAATTTCTTCTTGGCTATATCTCCAGTGAGTACCCGGAGGTGGAATCATTTCAATTCCACGAATTATTCTAGATGGCCCAGAACCAGCTGCAGTCATAGTATTTGGCCAAAATAATCTACCAGTATCTTCTTCTCTATAATGGTACCTTTCTTGGATATAATCATCTTCATATGGTAAAAATAGATTATTCCATAAATAATTGTTCGTTTTAGAATAAAAAAGTATGGTATCGCTTACTCTGCCCCATCTTTTTGCGTCGTTATGAGCTCCTGTACGTTGCCAAGTAATTTCATTTCTAAAATTTTCTACTCCGAAGATAGCATCCATGACGATTTTCAGATAATGACTGGCAGTAGGATCACAATGTAAGTAAAGCGAACCTATAGATTTTAAAACACGATGGAGTTCTGTCAGGCGGGCGGTCATCATAACCAGATAGGCCATCATCTGGTTAGTACCGATAGCGAAACGCAGGGCTGAGATCAGTCCACTGACCGGTAGAGAGGCGGTGATGATCTCGTTGTAGAGGCGCTCGGTGTCCTGCGTCCAGTGCCAGGAATCATCAAAAGCCTTGATCTGAGCATCCGCTTCCTTTCCGCCTTCATCCTTGAATAAAACGTTATAACTGCGGTTGGAATTGAAAGGCGGATCGAGATAAATCAGATCTATACTTTCGTCAGGGAAATGTTTTTTAAGAATTGGCAGATTGTCGCCGTAGTAGAGAGTATTCAAAGTGTCACCGACAAATTAAAAGAAAATATTGTTGAGGTACATCATGTCTTATTCTGCGAATACAATTAATAATTTGGGTTATACATAATGATGATATTATTCCCTTTTGCTTCATGGTATGGTCAAAATGGCCATCAAGAAAATCGTTATTAGTAAATGAAAAATACTCATGCAACTGAATAAAAGTATCTTCTGGAAATGATTCGTACCCCGCTCTTATAAAGAAAATTCTTAAATCCGGATTGCATAATTCACGATATGGTTTTAATGGTCGAGTGGTCGTTGTTTTTACGACAATATAAGGTTCGCCCGGCTTAGGGTCGTTCAATACTATAAATAATTTTCTTCCTCTATTACCGTCAGAAAATTTAAAATCAGACGAGAAATATATTTCACCTTTACTTGGCATTAATTTGTGATGTGAAAGGGAAATTAGTTATCATTTCGGATCTGTCTTTCATTAATTGGATTGCTTCGTCTTTAGTAACTGGATCAGACTGACTTAATACAATGTCAAAATCAATTTTTTGTTTTGCTCCTTTTGTCTGTATAGTCACGTCCCAAGGCTTATTTTTTTCGTGCGAAAGAGAAGAAATCTGATTTGGTTTAACGTCTCGATATATTTTAGATATGTTTTCCAAGATGAGAACTTGTCGTGGAGTAAATGCCATCATATTAGGGGATCCAATAGTACGAAATTCAATTTTCCTACTTTCATTATCTTCATCATCATATGAAGGCATGAGTCTGATTTTTCCCTTTAAATAATCTGGCTCTTGACCATCCTTAATATCACACCAAATTTTCCGGGGGACTGGTCCGAAATCCCATGCAAAATAATCCAGATTTGTCACGGTCAGGCCTGTTTGTTTGTAATGTTCTTCATCCAAGAAAAACAATAATTTAAATATTTTTGTTTTAGAGGGGTATTTTACATTTTTTGCAAAATACTGAATCGCCGCAACTAATCTTTCTTGGTATTGATCAATCATAAGGAAGTATTCATTTTGGAGAATACTTAATTCGATTTATTGTCCTTTTTGATTTCAAGTATTGCAATTTTACATTCACTTAGACCAAAAGACAAGGAAAAAGATGCATTAATAGCTCACCACCCCAACCAATCCGTGTGATTTTTAATTTCTTCTGGGGCAAGGTGAGCGTAATAAGTCTCGGTAGTTTTCACTGATTTATGACCGAGAAGCTTTGCCACAATATAGATCGAGACGCCCTTTTTTACCAGGGTCGAGGCGAAAGTATGCCGAATCTTAGTTGCGGAGAGTTTATGAGTTTTAAAGGATGTTGAGAGTGTCCATAATCCGTAATTGAAAATCCGGCCTCTTTGAAGAATTTCTCCGATATGATCAGTAATTGGAATAGAGCGCCGACCGGTTTTTCCGGTGACAAAGATTTTGTCTGGAAAGACATTTTCAGGTTTCAGGGTAGCCAGTTCACCCAATCGTGCGCCGGTAAGAAAAGCAAAGCGTACAATATCGCCGTAACGATCATCGGGAAGGTTTTCAAGGATCTCTTTGACTTCTTTCTCTTTGAAATAATCCACGTGCGGAATACTTTGTTTTGGTTTGTCCTGGAATGGATTCTTATTACACAGCCCTTCTTTGATTGCCCACCGATAAATTGCGGATAGGTGTCGCCAATGTAGACGCTGGCTGTTTTCTCCACCTTTTATTTGCCCCCTTTTATAGTTGGTAATGACCCGTTCGCAAGTTGTCCGGGTCCTCTCCGAATTGAAATGTTTCTGTGCCATAAAAGCATCTGCGATCTGCGAGAATGAATAGGTTCGGTTGTTAAGCGACCTAAAATGTTCATTGATGATTTTAGTCTCGAATATTTTAGCCCGGGCTTTGGCAGTGCGCTGATCTTTAGTTTTTAGTGAACGCGAGATCTGTTTACCATCAATGGTCACTTTTATAAAATAAATACTTGATCTACGGTGTCTGTAAATGCAACTCATAGGGTCTTTTTGAATGTATGTTTTTGTCGGCTATCAGTGACACAGCCGTTTTTCTCGTCGTAGAGCAGCGGACTCTTAATCCGTTGGTTTAAGGTTCAAATCCTTATTGGGGTACAACCTACTTCCCGAACACAAAACCTAATTTAAAGGCGAAATACTTACAATTATTAATGTTTTTAAAAGATATTAAAAACATAGAAATTTTAAAAATTCCTGCAATATGAAACCGGACACAGTGATATATGAAAACTACGGCTCGGCTCCGATTAGAAATCCATTGACTTTAAATTAATATCTCCATAAAATAGTCACGCGATGAGTTCTGGGAAATTGTTTGTTAATATTATCATAATAAGAAGTTGGCTGGAATAGATTACGAAAGTCACTCATCGTTATTCTTGTCGATCACAATTCATATATTGTTAAATAAGGAGAAAGATCATGAAAATTTGTGTCAGAATCGTGGCGGTTTGCGTTATTATTGCGATGACGAGCCTGTTACTTTTAGGCAGTAATAATAAAGATTCAAGACAGCTCGTAACCACTAAATTTCAAAAGATGGTCGAGAGGAAAGGGCAAAAAAGTCCTGATCAAAAAATTTCTCACCAGAAAGATAACAGGCGTTTATCAGCCGGTCGGACTGAACCTGTCATGACTGATGCAAAAATCCGGAAGAATAATGCAGATCCGGGGGCCAGAATCGCAAGACATCAGGAGAGAATATCGGAACTTCAGGCCAGTGGAGCTACCGATGAGCAGGTCCGCCAAATATTAGCAAAAGAAAAAATAACCAGCGGTACGGGTTCTATCAGCGGCTTGGTCTATGAAAGTGACGGAGTGACGCCCTTAGAAAATTACTGCTATGTATACGTTTATAATGAGTATGGATATTATATAGACAATGAATATTTATCTACTGGTGATACGGGTTATGTAATAAACGAAATACCCGCCGGATCATATTATGTGATGACAAGAAGCAATTATTATTTCAGCGAATATTACGAAAATGTTACGGACTGGCGTGAAGCTACCCTGGTTCAGGTTACGGATGGTCAGGAAACCTCGGGTATTGATTTTTCTCTTGAGAAAAGTAAAGTAATCACAGGTCATGTTTACGAAGAAGATGGTACCATTCCGATTACGGATATGCGTATTCGTTTGTATTTATATGATGCAAACGCAATATATGACACGTGGGATTATTCTTCTTATTCGACCTATTTAGATGAGGATGGGAGATATTTTATAAGGGGAGGAAGTGACAGTCGCGCGGTAAAATTAAAAGCCATGGTGGAAGGATATGGAGCTCAGTTCTATAATAATGCCGACACCTGGTATGATGCCACAGCTATTTCACTGATGGAAGCGAATGATACGATCCCAGATATAAACTTCTCTCTCAGTCCGGTTATCGCTGTACAGGATGGCTATGAGCAAAATAACCACTATTCCGCGGCTTATGAAATCTGTTATGGCGATACCGTAAAGCCGCAGATTAATCCGGAAAATGATCTGGATTATTTCAAATTTAATGGGCAAGAAGGTGATACGGTAACGATAGAAATTTTTGCCGATATTTATGGTTCATGGTTAGATTCCTATTTATTACTTATTGATTCCTCCGGGACTACTGTCCTTGAAGACAACGACGATTTTGATTGGAGTTTAGATTCTAAAATTGAAAATTACGCACTTGACTACACTGGCCTGTATTTTATCAAAGTCAGGGACTTAGGTGATGATGGTGGTATAAATTATTTTTATTCACTAACAATCAATTTAGGAACCGCGCATCCTGAAAGTCTTATCGGTGCCATATCCGGAAGGATTTACCAGCCAGACGGGATTACACCTTATATTGGCAGTGCCAGTATTGATGCCTATGATGCTGTTACCGGCGATTGGATTGAAGACGATTATATCAGTAATAGCGATTCCGGTTTGTACACGATAAGCGGGCTACCTAGCGGTGATTATAAAATCAATGTTGATCCATATGATGATATTTATTTAGAACAGTATTATAATGGCGTTCATAATTGGGAAGACGCCGCTATTGTGTCGGTAATCGTTCCGGACACTACCAGGGATATAGATTTTACGCTTGAATATGGCGGATTTATCTCTGGTAGAGTTCACGAACCGGATGGAATTACACCTTTTATAGGTACCGCCGACGTTGAGGCCTATGATGCCATTACCGGCGACTGGATTGAAGATGATTATATCAGTAATAGCGATTCTGGTTTGTACACGATAAGCGGGCTACCTAGCGGTGATTATAAAGTTAATCTTTATAATTACGGTGATGATAGATATTCAGATCAATGGTATAATGGCATGCAGTATAGTGAAGATGCGACTGTTGTTTCGGTCAATGTACCCGATACCACGCGGGATATAAATTTTACCCAAATACAGGGAGGAACGATACGAGGATTTATCTGCTCTGGCGACGGCTCCGAGCGAATCAGTAGTGATAGTATCGAAGTCATGGTAGTTTTTTATGATTCGGCTACTGGAAAATATGCTGACAACGCCTATAACACATTTGCGGGCGGATACAAAACCGATTGCTTATGGCCCGGTTCGTACAAAGTTGCGGCAATCGGTATGTACAACGATATAGCACCTGTCTATTATGGGGGCGGCACGGTATATGACGATCCCGATAATGCGGCGGTTACTATAACCAGTGGAGAAGTGAAAGATATTAATTTTAATGTAACCGCGTCCAGCGGGAAAATATCAGGGATAGTATATGATCCTGATGGTAATCCATACACTGACATCGAAGCTGTGGTAATAGCTTACGATCTAACCGGTCATTTTGTCCAGGTGGCTTATGTCGGATGGAATGTCAATACCGGGGAATGGTCAGAAAACGGTGAATATATGATTTCCGGATTGTTGCCCGGTAATTATTATTTGGCGTTAGTGGATGAAAGTAATGACGAGCAATTGTATTGGTACAATAATATCGTCGTTGAATTACAAGATGAAGATGATTTCTTTGCCATTGACGTTCCATCCAATGCGATCGCCGTAACTGTGCATGAATCTGAAGAAACACCTGATATCGATTTCTATCTTGGCGGAACCGGGATTGATAAGTCCGGATCAAACGGATTGCCTTCCAGATATGGATTGAGTCAGAACTTTCCGAATCCATTCAATCCGGTCACGACTTTCAGATATGCGATTCCTCAGAAATCGAACGTCACTCTGACTGTTTATAACATCACAGGACGATTGATCAAAACCTTAGTTCACGAAAATAAGGAGCCGGGCTATTATGCGGTGAATTGGAATGCCTCTCAATTAAGTTCCGGCATCTATTTATATCAGCTCCGGGCTGGTGATTTCAGGGATGTCAAAAAATGTTTGCTGATTAAATAGAAAGAGCCATCCGCATACCTCGATGATTTCTTAGAAACAGTATCCTCTCAAAAGCCCGGTTGAATAGACCGGGCTTTTTTTTACCGATTTTTTCAAAAAGAATCATTACTGAAAACATTTCCCCAGAATCACGCCGAGGGAGTCTTGTTTGATTCACGGAAAAACCCATATAGGAGTTCGAATCCACTTTTCGTTTGTGAAGAATTTATTTTATGCACTTTTTTTATATAATGTAACAGTACCTAGGATAATTCAATAAATTCGAATTTGGGTGGTTTTTATTTATTAGGTAGTTTAAACTTTCGGCTTCAGCATTATGATATTACAGTTGTTTACGCTGATAACCCCAAAAGTTCTGGCGATTGATGTCAGCAAAAAAATTTAAAGATTGCACTTGGTATTAATTATTAATACTATCATGTGATTCATGGTATTGAATCAGCGCCTTGGGGGCTAGCATAGATTTGAGATTTAGAGAGTTTTTAGAAGGTTTGAATTAGAAGTGGAACGGTGCTCCGAGAAGCCGCGTGGCTTAGGTAAGATCGTTAGGAATTTTATTGATGGTGAATTCAGGTCCTTGATTAATTTTCAATTGGAAAATTCATTATCGGCTGTCCCAAGAAAGGTATTAATGGTTTATAGTAACTATAAATTGAGGTGGTTTTTAGTGAAGAATAATTTGAATCCGGTGACAACCAATTGATCACTTATAATGTCCTTCTTAAAAAATAGAAACGATCTAATTAAAAATGATCAAGAAAGGATTATGTTTATGAAAAAACGGCACAAAATTATTTTATTAATACTAATGTGTCTTCTTCATAGTGCATATGGTCAAGGTCTGACCCAGATTGTCAGAGGAAGGGTTATTGACTCAGATACTCAGGCTCCTTTGCCGTACGCAAATGTAATTGTACGCACGACCGATCCGCCGATTGGAGCAACTTCCGATATAAATGGGATATTCCGAATTGATAAGGTTCCCATCGGCCGACATGATCTTCAAGTATCATATATCGGCTATGAAATGAGAATCATCCCGGAATTGATGGTGTCCTCGGGTAAAGAAATTGTACTGGAAGTGGAATTGAAAGAAGACATTCTGAAAATGGAAGCAGTTGTAGTCGACGCCTATACCAATAAGGACAAACCGCTCAATTCCATGTCAACTTTGAGTGCGCGTACTTTTTCAGTTGAGGAAGCTCGTCGCTATGCCGGCGGTTTTGACGACCCTGCCAGGTTAGCGTCAGCATTTGCCGGGATAACTTCCTCAAATCTTCGCGATAATGCCATTGTTGTGAGGGGAAATTCACCCAAGGGTCTGCTTTGGAGACTGGAAGGTGTTGAAATCCCGAATCCCAACCATTTTGCTAATTTATCGACTTTTGGAGGAGGAGGAATATCTGCCCTGAGTGCGTTGGTTCTTGGTAATTCTGATTTTTTTACCGGGGCTTTTCCGGCCGAATACGGAAATGCAGTATCCGGAGTATTTGATATTAAATTACGGGCCGGTAATAACGAGAGACACGAACATGCCTTTCAGGTGGGCACCTTGGGTCTTGATATCGCTTCTGAAGGTCCTTTAGGAAAAGACTCCAAGGCTTCGTATCTGTTTAATTATCGGTATTCGACATTCGGGATGATCAGAACACTGTTTCCGGAAGAAATCAAGGATTTCATGCCTGTCTATCAGGATTTATCATTCAAAGTTAATATTCCAACGAAAAAATCAGGTGTATTTTCAATCTGGGGACTAGCTTTTGACGATACGGATGATTTTATCGCAGAACAGGACTCATCATTATGGGAAATGGCTGATGACCGGATGGATGGCATTCTCACTGAACGAATGGCTGGTTTAGGTATAAATCACCGCTATATTTTCCAAAAAAATGCCTATTTAAATACATCTCTTGCAGTGACCGGCGATTATATGAAATATGAAGTGGGAATCCTGGGATACGATTTAAATCACTATCAGAAAGAGTATATCAATGCCCGGAATTATAAATATACATTTACCGTTGTTTATAACCACAAATACAGTGCAAGACTTACCAATCGGACCGGATTGATAGTGGATAATATGCATTACAATACTGTTTTAAAGTTTGCTCCCGTCTATGATCAGGGAATGATTAGCGTGGCCGATGAAAAAGATGCCTCGAGCATAATCCAGGTATTTTCACAGTCAAAATTCGATATAACGGAGCGAATTAGATTAAATGCCGGTATACATGGATATTATTTCGATCTCAATAAAGAATTAGTGCTGGAACCCAGGCTTGGGCTGACGTATGATCTAGGCAATGTGCAATCGGTCAGTTTAGCCTATGGAAAGCACTCAAGACTGGAACCTTTGACTCTCTATTTTGCCAAAGTTAATAATGGTATCAGTGTCACTCAACCCAATAAAGATCTAAGAGTTTCAAAAGCGCATCACCTGGTTTTTTCTTACGATGTCAGTTTGAGCCCTGATCTGCGCTTGAAAATAGAACCGTACGCCCAATTTTTATATGATGTCCCGGTAATTCCGGATAGTAGTTTTTCGGTACTAAGTATGGAAGCCGACTGGTATTTCAATGAAGAACTTATCAATACCGGTACCGGTAAAAACATAGGTATTGATATTACCGTAGAACGGTTTTTACAGAATGGTTATTATTACCTGTTGACAGCATCATTGTTTGATTCAAAATATAAAGGTGACGATGGCATTGAACGCAACACCCGCTTCGATACCGGGTGGGTATTCAATTTACTCTATGGTAAGGAATGGATTGTCGGATCGCAGAGCAATAAGATTTTAGGACTAAATGCCCGGGTGAATTTTTTTGGAGGGAAGCGAACAACTCCGGTAAATATGAGTCAATCTATTTTAACCGAGGACGTTGTCTACGATTATTCCCATTCATTTGAAGATCAGGAATCCACCCAATATTTCGTGAGTGTCGCGATAAATTACCGCATAAATAAAAAGAACCATTCCAGCATCTGGTCGCTACAGATGGCAAATCTGCTATTGGATAAAGAAAATTACGGATTATACTATAACTATAAATCCAAACAGGTTGAACGCTTTGAGTTTGCCGTACCAGTTCCTAACCTGAGTTATAAGATAGAGTTTTGACAATTAATCAGAGCAAGCAAAATAATTCACAATAATATGAAAATGGGTGAAAGCCTCTTTTTAGTACGCTGGAATAGTGTTTAGCGGATTCTGATAAAGGTTAATTCTAAAACACCTGACTTTGCGTCTCAGCACACACTTTGCGTGGTTGCACTGATTTTGAGAGTTTCGAGTTTTTAAATCTCAAGTATTTACCGTTCATAAGTTTCTTGGACCTCTGCTTTGTCGTTTGAATGCTCTTAGGTTTTTGAATCGCTCGAGTGAAAAATCACAAATTTTAGCCAAGGTTTCATTTTGTTTCCGCATAGAAAACCATGTATATTTGTATCCAAAGATGAGGTGAAAAATGAGAACATATATTCTGCAGTCAAGCACAGTATTTTTCCTCTTACTTTTATTATTGCCTATGTCCAACTGCTCAGATGATGGTGAGAATCAAGAGAAAAATAATGACATCTGGGATATCGATAAGGATGGCATTCCCAGGTTTGTCGGTATCAATTATATCGAACTCGATAAAATTTACCGAATTTCCAAATTTCGGTCGTCCATCGGTCATGACTACTCCGATGCTTTTGAAGATTGTCGCAGTATGAAGCATTACTTCGAACCGAAAAGTGATCTGGAATGGTCAGCGGTTAAAATCTACTGTCCTGTTAAAGGAAAAATTACGCGAGTTGATGAGGAGTGGGCAGGAACCAAACTTGAAATTGAATCTGAAGACTATCCGGCATTTCGTTTCAGCATTTTTCACATCTCCAAAGCCAGGGATTATAAAATTGATGATGCCGTCTCTGCCGGCGAACAACTGGGCACCCATATCGGAAGCCAGACCATGTCTGATATTGCCGTAATAGTCAACGATCCCACCCGGCAGGGCCGCATGATCTCTTATTTTGAAACGATAACCGAAGAAGTCTTTGAAACATACGAAAATCGGGGAATTCTATCACGCGAAGAACTAATCATATCGAAAGAGGAGCGGGATACGAATCCACTTACCTGTGATGGTGATACGTTTACTTCACAAGATCCTCTTGAAAGCTGGATTATCCTGCAATGAATTCAGTTGTGTAGTAATGAGTTTTGTATTCGAACATAATTTTAATGTGAAGATAAGATGTCAAAGCCCGGTTGAATAAATCGGGCTTTTTTATTTTATCAACATGGGTACTCTGGCTGATATTTCCTTGATGAGAATAATCCTACGTTACTTTTTAGAAATAGTGATCGAATAAAAGTGTTGCGTTTTGCGTTACATTGGCTTAATATTGGTCTGGAGAAAATGACTATGAATGACGCAACTGTAAATGTAAGAATATCTAAGGAAGTCAAGGCCAAAGCCGAATCGGTTTTAAAAACCTTGAATATCTCAATGTCGGGTGCAATCGATCTCTATTTGCGCGAAATCGCGTTACACCGCGGCCTGCCCTTTGCCGTTCGGATACCAAATGAAGTGACTTTAAAGGCCATGCAAGAGGTAGAACAAGGCACGGACTTGGAAAGTTATCCCGATCCTGATGAAATGTTTCAGGAATTTGGACTGTCTCAATTCACAAAATAATCTTGAAAACCCTTAGACCGACCAGTCAATTCAAAAAGGATTTAAAACGCTTGGAGCGACGCGGGCTTGATCTTAAAGCAGTGTATGATTTTCTTAAATTGCTCTGTAATGACCAAAGAATCCCGTCGGAGTACAAGGCTCATTTCTTACACGGGAATATGGAAGGTTATCGGGAATGTCACCTGAAACCGGACTGGTTACTGATCTGGAAAGAGGATCGGGAAAACCTATACCTTGTACGAACCGGAACTCACGCAGACTTATACTGATCTCCGATTAATAAGCGGTAATGGTATATGGGTAAATACTTAACGGTTTTCTCGTCGAGAATAGTCAATAGATATTTTTTTCCTGATTAATTATAAATACAATTTTGTCAAAATCATAAGGCTTTATATCAATATCCATCTAGGAGTATAACCTGAGGAAAGATGAAAAATCAAAGATTTATTAGTAATAACGATAAAAGTTGACCGCAATTCGTTCTGGAATATTTTCATCTGTGTGAGCATATCAATATTTTTCAGAGTTACAGAATGAATATTCAGGATTAAAAATTCCAGAATAAATTTCTGATACATGAATGCATGTAAAAGCCCGGTTGAATAAATCGGGCTTTTTTGGGCGATTTTCTGCCTTTGACGACGATGAAAACAGAGAGAAAAGCATACTCTTTCAATTGCATATTTTTACGCTTGTTATTGTCCGGGCGAGTAAATAAAATAGCCAAGATGCATAAGACTTAAAGATATAAAAAATCCGGTATTAATGATTATTCAGATAATGCCTGAATTAATGAGGAGAACGGGATGAAAAGGAATTATTATATCGTCGGATTAATTTTTGTTATCTTCTTTGTTATATCGCTGATCACCAATATTCTGGGGCCGATCATTCCGGACATTATCACCAGTTTCAGCCTCAATCTGACGCTGGTAGCCTTATTGCCGTTTTCATTTTTTATTGCGTACGGCGTAATGTCCATCCCGGCCGGAATGCTGGTTGAAAAGTACAAGGAAAAACCGGTCATGATCGTGGCGTTCGGCATATCGCTGGGCGGTTCCTTATTGTTTTCATTTTGCCCATCATATCTGGTCGCAATACTATCGTTATTTATGATTGGGATCGGGATAGCGATATTACAAGTCGCCATCAATCCCTTACTGCGGGTTTCGGGCGGCGAGCAATACTTCGCTTTCAATTCGGTCATGGCCCAACTGATTTTCGGTGCGGCGTCATTTTTAAGTCCGCATATCTACAGTTACTTAGTAACGAATCTGAAATCGGATGCTTCGGTAAAAGGTTTTCTAATTTCCACCCTGTCAAAAATTGTTCCAGTGGATTTGCCCTGGGTCTCACTTTATTTTATTTTTAATTTGGTTATCGTTGCGATGATCATTTTAATTATTGTCACAAGATTTCCACGGGTGGAGCGAAAGGAAGATGAAACCACGGGTTCCTGGCAAACCCATAAAAACCTGTTCCGGAAAAAAACCGTCATATTATTTTTCATAGGTATTTTTATGTATGTCGGGACCGAGCAAGGTGTGGCTAACTGGATCTCCCAGTTTCTATATATTTATCATAAAGTCGATCCTCAAACCGTAGGCGCCAATATAGTTGCCTGGTTTTGGGGCATGATGACCGCCGGATGCCTTTTGGGATTGATCCTGCTTAAAATTTTCGACAGCCGGAAAGTGCTGATCGGCTTTTCGACTCTGGCGATTATCTGTTATACTGCGGCGCTTTTCGGCTCGCAATCGGTGGCGCTGATCGCATTTCCATTGATGGGTTTTTTTGCATCCGTAATGTGGTCAATTATTTTCTCATTAGCCCTGAATTCGCTGGATAAACACCACGGATCCTTTTCGGGTATTTTATGCACTGGAATTATCGGCGGCGCCATCGTTCCGGTAATTATTGGCTGGCTTGGAGATTATTTCGGCCTGAGAACCGGAATGTTATTCATTTATATCACGATCGGATATATTTTTAGTATCGGTCTTTGGGCTAAACCGCTTATCCTCAATGAAACCATCCGGATGAAGAGAATTAAATCGAATCCCTCTCAGGAAAGTTGAATATACAGTTGAGATTTTCGAGAATGGTGACTATTCATTATGTTCAACAAGTCTAAGGCTATTTTTAAAAACCTTGACTTTCTGTCGAGCGATTGATTAAGATAGCAATCAGGGATAAAAATATGAATTACATGACATTCACCAAAAACTTAGATTTAACCACAACCTTAAAAACCTATGAATCTTAAAAACCTGATTGCCTTTTGTATTTTTGGATTGCTTATGATCGCTGTTGCCGACGCCGGCATCCCGGCTAATATCCATGTATGGGAAATGCAGGAAGTGACGCTGAAAGCTGAGAAGAATTACGCTAATTGCTATACGGATGTGACCTGCTGGATCGAGTTGAACGGTCCTGATTTTTCGAAGCGGATTTATGGTTTCTGGGACGGCGGCAATATTTTTAAAGTGCGATTCGTAGCGACCCGGTCGGGCAAATGGCACTGGCGGAGTGGCTCGAATCAGCCGGATGATAAAGGATTGAACGATAAGGCTGGTGAATTCACTGCGTTTGAATGGACTGAAGTCCAAAAACAGCAGAATCCCAACCGACGCGGTTTTATCCGTCCGACATCCAACGGACATGCCTTGCAGTATGCTGACGGCACGCCTTTCTTCATGATAGGCGATACCTGGCTAGCCGGCTCGACCTGGCGTCTGCCTTTCCGGAATGCGGTTTCACCGGCAGATTACGAACCAGCCCCGGGAATCGGTTTTGAAGACGCCGTCCAATATCGCAAGCGGCAGGGTTTTAATTCGGTGAGTATGATATCCTGTTTTCCGAACTGGGACGCCGATTGTCAGCCGAGTACTTACGCCGATTCAAACGGGATTTTTATCAGGAACGCCTGGGAAAAATTCGGCTACGATGTTTCCGATACGGCTGGATTTAACGCATCCGGCGGTTTGAGTTATTGGGGCACGCTGACCGCGAAAGCGATGCGCGATGAATATGGCAATCTGCCGTTTGCAATGTCTGAAACTCATAAGGGAGTTTCCGATTTCAACCGCATTAATCCGGAATATTTCCAAAGCCTCGACAAAAAAATGGAATATTTATCGCGGGAAGGTTTTGTACCCTTACTGGAAACCGTGCGCCGCGATGTCGGTCCGTCCTGGAATGCCTATTTTGATTTCAATGAAACCTACGCGCGGTTCGTGCAATATCTGATTTCCCGGTATGGCGCCTATAATATTCTTTTCAGTGGCATTCATCTCGACTGGATTCCAAAAGAGTTCAGTTTGACGGCTAAACAATTTAATGAGGCATTGACCTATCATTTGAAAAAATACGGACCCCTGCCTTTCGATCAACCGGTTACCACTCTGATCAGCAGTTCAACCTATTCGGTATTCGGTCATAATACGGATTGTCCCTGGTTGACGATGCATAGTGTCGGCAATAAGCCGCGCGATCACCGGGTGGCCGATTCGCTGGAGATAATTTTCCGGCTCGAACCGCCTTGTCCGGCGATTAATTTCGAACCGTACTACGCCGGCTGGGATCATGAAATCAATAAGCCGAACGGAGAGCATCCAACGGCCAATTCCGAACGCGATAATTACTTCGCGCGTGCTCAGATGTACGGCTCGGTACTTTCGGGCGGATTATCCGGGCATGTGCACGGGACGTCGGCTTACGATATCACCACCACCGGTGAACCGCCCGGCGCGCGTCACCATATCTGGGAAGCTATGAAATTCGAATCGGCCGGTTATATGCAACACCTAAACTTGTTCATCCTTTCCGAGGGTAAAAAATTCCAGGAGTTGCAATTGGCCCGCGAAGATATTCATCCTGATAAAGCGCCTGGCAGTCCCTTGATGGGATTGGACGGTTGGGCTTATATGATGCGTACACCGGATAAAGATCTGGCTCTGCTCTACTTTGAAAATCAGGCGGTGTTGCCAACATTATCCGGTTTCCGACCCAGTACATTATATAATTTCAAATGGTTCGATCCCCGTAACGGTGAATGGCAAGAGGCTAAGACTGTCAGGACGGATCGCATGGGCAAACTGGATGTTCCGCAATTTCCTGACGGCAACAATCCAACCGCCACCGATTGGGCGGCTAAAATTTCTATTGCCCGGAATAAATAGTGAGAAATTTAATCGAATAAAAAGGAGGTAGCCTAATGAAGAAGTTAATAATTTGCATTCTGGGAATAGTTTTCCTGCATAATTTATATGCCCAGAAAACCGAGAACAAAATCGTCGTAGATACCAAAGCTGGTAAAAATCTCATCAGCCGCCATATCTACGGACATTTCGCGGAACATCTGGGTCATTGTATCTATGGCGGAATCTGGGTCGGGGAAGATTCGCCGATTCCCAATACGCGAGGTATTCGTAATGATGTCGTGTTGGCTTTAAAGGAAATTGCCATCCCGAGTGTGCGCTGGCCGGGTGGTTGTTTCGCTGACGAGTACCACTGGATGGACGGCATCGGTCCGCGCGATCAAAGACCGAAAATGATCAATACTCACTGGGGTGGAGTCACCGAAGACAACAGCTTCGGCACGCATGAATTTATGGACTTCTGCGAACAGGTTGGCTGTGAACCGATAATTACCGGAAACGTCGGCAGTGGCACCGTGCGCGAAATGGCCCAATGGGTCGAATACCTCACTTCCGATAATATTAGCCCAATGACCGAACTGCGAAAAAAGAACGGTCGGGAAAAACCCTGGCGGGTGAAATACTGGGATTTGGGCAATGAAAACTGGGGTTGCGGCGGCAATATGACGGCCGCTTTTTATGCCGATCAGATGCGTCGTTACTCCACCTATTGCAGGAACTTCAGTGGCAACGAACTTTATCGGATCGCCTGCGGTCCGTACGACGAAGGTTACGACTGGATGGAAACCTTACTGAAAGAGCCCGTTAACCGCAATTGCTTTCAGGGTGTTTCATTGCATTATTATACAATCTGCCATGACTGGACCAACAAGGGTTCAGCTACCAATTTTGATGAAAAGGAATGGTATCTGACCATGTCAAAAACAGGCCGAATGGATGAGTTCATTACCAAACATTCTGCGCTTATGGATAAGTACGATCCGGAAAAGAAGATTGGTCTCTGTGTCGATGAATGGGGCAACTGGTACGATGTCGAGCCCGGCACCAATCCCGGTTTCCTGTATCAGCAAAATAGTCTGAGAGATGCTCTCTCAGCCGCGACCAATCTGAACATTTTCAACAATCACTGCGAACGGGTTAAAATGGCCAACATCGCTCAGATGATCAATGTTCTGCAGGCGGTTATCCTGACTAATGAGGACCAGATCATCCTGACGCCGACCTACTACGTTTATAAAATGTACAGAGTGCATCACGATGCGACTTTACTGCCGATCGAGCTGACTTGCGAAAATTACGGTCAGACCGACAATTCGATCCCGGCCGTGAATGCTTCCGCTTCCGTAAATCAAGAGGGACTGATCCATGTCACGCTGTGCAATCTTAATCCGAATAAGGCCTTGACGCTGACTTGTGATATCAAGGGTCAAAGTGACATCTCGATTAACCGTGCTGAAATTATCAGCGCCGATAAAATAAATGCTTATAATGACTTCGGTAAACCGGAAGAAGTCACCCTGAAAAAGTTCATCGAGGTGAAGAGTAAGAAAAATTCACTTGCCATAAACCTGCCGGCTAAATCGGTGGTCATGATCGAATTAAAGAGTAAATAATATCCGCAATTGAAGTCCTGAACTACCTGCTAATTTGTGATGCAAGTATTCCGAGTTCAAGAAAAGATCAGATCGTATGCGAATCAAAACTTATAATTATCGAGGTTTTCGATTTTCAAATCATTGGGTAATATCCCCAGTGTAATAATGAAAAAAGTCAAGGCCTTGGTCCCGGGTTCCAGGTGACCGCCGACAACACTGTTTTCATCAGATAAAGCTATATGGGCATGAACGCGTCCATTCAGGATATATCCCTGCATCGAGATCAGGTCCATTGGAACGGAGGCTTTTGGAAATTCTTCCGCCGGCGGTAGATTTTTACTGCTGACGACGTGGAAGTGGTAGTCAGTCACGGCGCCGATACCAGCCAGGATTACGGCATTTTTGATTTTTTTGGTGTTTACGGCTTCTTTTAATCCTTCCAGTAAATCGGTCCCCGAACGCATTCGAATGACTTCAATTCGTTCGAATGCCGACTGTATCACTTGCACCTCCGGCACCTTTTCCTGCGAAAAGGACACAGCCGAGGAAAATAGCAAAACCATGCCAAAGAATGGTAGTTTTGTCATGATAAGACCTTCCTATTTTAGATTAATAGATAATCGGTTATAACGGGATTCTACTTTTTTACCTGGATGGTATTATTGACTTTAATCAGTCCGTTTTTCTGCAAACCGCTATTGATCAGGTTACTATATTGGATTTGTAATTTTGCGAGTGTAGTCGTCCCTTTTAAAACTTCTTCCAGAGTTCCATCGGCATCATAATCAATGGCTACGATCGTTTCCGGATTGACCAGTTGTTTTTTACTGATAATTTTAAACTGATTAAATGGTTTGGTACTGGCCGGATAAAAGCTTTTTATCTCGAGGAAATATTCCGGATATTCTTCGGTATATTTATGATTAGCCGGATTTACTTCCTTGAGTCGATTTTCCTTGGTCAGCATATCCAGACCGTAATCATAAACCTTTTGAGCTTCGGCTAAGCTGGCGGTTCCCACACTAATCCGGTCTATAATCCGGTCCTGATCGAAATCGATCGCCAGAAAAGTTTTCCCGATTAATTCATTATAGCGTTCGTTATTTTCGACCGTAAAAATCGAACGGATGCGATACATTTCATTATTGAAGGTGAACTGATACTGAGCCACACTGGGTGGCGGAACTGTAGTGGCGCAATCATAAAAAAACAGTGTCACTAAGCCGAAACCGAAAATAACGATGAGAGCTTTCTTAATTTGCTCACGGCGATAAATCTTTAACATGACTTTTTCTCCTTTCTGAACTATTTTTAACACGCTCGTCCCCTCATAGAGACAAAATCATGCCTAAATTTAAAGAAAAAATCATTTAGTAAAAGAAAGATTTCTGGCGATAAAAATTATTTAATTCAGCTATTACGGGGAATTTTATCCGGAATCACTCTTGCAGATCACGATAAGCTGCCTGCATCAGCAAAAAGAAAGCCTGGCCTTCGGTCGCTGTGCCGGAGTGATCGAAATTAGGAGCGCCGCATACTCCCTGTACGAGTCCGTATTTATCAACTTTTTTCATCGCGGCGAGACGCATTTTGTTGGCATATTTCAAATAGGACTTGTCCAACCAGCCGCCCTTGACGCCCCGATATATCGAATAGGCCAACATTTGAGCAGTGTTTGTCTCCACGAAAGTAGAGGGATCATCCAGGATATCATGGAAAAGGCCATCTTCACGCTGATATGCCAGACAGCCATCAATTAACTCGCTGACATATCTTGCGAGCAAAACCTTTTCAGATGTCATCGATTCCGGCAAGGTCCGGATGACTCTGGTTATACCAGCCGCCGCCCAACCGTTCCCAACTCCCCAGAAAAACTTGCGCGTAAATTCCTGACGATCTTCATCCCAAATATGATAGTACAATTTCTTTTGGGGATTGTATAATCTCTGACGATAGCCAACGATTTGTTTGACGGCTTCCTGCGGATGGCCTGCGACCGCCAGAAAGGGCGGAACCATGTAAATGGCATCCACCCAGATCAGGTTTTCAATGTAATTGTGATAAATAATTCCATCCCGCGTTCTAGGAGCTTTATACAATAAAAACTCCAGCATGCGATCAGCGGCCTGCCGTAAGCTGGTATCTCCGGTGACTTGCGCCGCATATAATACCGGCTCACCACTGGAAGCCGGATCAGCCACCGGTCGATCCTGCCCGTTTAAGCCCAGACGACCGTCTTTGGTTTGATTGACGACGGCATCTTTAGCGAGCAGAATGACTAATTCCGTTTCACCGATTTCCAATAAAGCCTGCGCCGCGACCCCCTGTTCCCAGGCTCGTCTTTGCATTGCCAGCATAGCCTTGATAACCTGTTGATTGACCGTGTTTTGACAAGAATCGGAACCGGCACGCACCATCATGGGTGAATCGCCAGGATTCATCAACATCGTTATCATGGTATACACCAAGTAGCATAAAATTACTTTTAAGTGAAAAAAATTTTTATTCATTTGACCCTCCAATCCTGAATGGTGAACGATCAGGAAACGACATTTTTCTTCATTTTTTACCGAGTAAATATTAAATGCAGTCTAGTACGTCGCAACGGATTCGTAGTCCTCACGCCGGATTTTCATTCGCATAAGGAGATAATTTAGTTACTTTATCATTAATTACTAATTGTGATACCAGGGTGAGTTTCAGATTTTCAAGACCGATTTGGCATACAATTGATCGAGTTTATTCGTAATCAAAGCCGGATTAGTCAATGGTAGATCATCGGAGTCTACTGAATAATTAAAAAACCAGCTTTTATCACGATTACTGAAGGTGGGCAATGGACTCTTGTTGGTGGTCGTAATATGATTGCCGCGTTTATCGACAATAATTAAAGACGGCCGGAATACTCCCTTGCGTCCGATGAATTTGTCCATTATTCTGACCGCCGCATTATATTCGCTTTGGCAGGTGCGTCCGAGAGCTTCATAATCGTCAATAACTCTATTATCCCAGGTATGCACCGTGGCATAACTTTCCGAGATATATTCTTCCAGACTAAAGCCATTTTGCATCGTATCATGTCCGGAGGGCATCAGAATTACCTTTCCACCACCGCCCTCGACATTGGCGGCATAGACCGGCCGGGCCATGCCACTCAGCCAACCCTGCAAGTTTTTTATCAGGATTTTGCCGATCTGGATAGGCGTTATAAAATGTACCAGACCTTTCTCGCGGTGACATTGCAGGAGGTAGTAAGGCTCGACGCCGGCCCACAGCATTCGTCGGCAGGTTTCTGCCAGCGTGCACAGATTATCATTGACGTGTCGCAATAAGACGATTTGATTGCGGACTGAATAGCCATGCCGGTGAATGCGTTCGATAGCGGCTTTAAATTCGGGCGTGATTTCATGATAATGATTGATGTGAGTCATGAAGTAAACATATTTACCCGAAGTCGATGTAGCCCGATCAATGAGTGTAAGAATATCCTCAGTGACTGCCATTGGTAAAGTCACCGGCACCCGTGTGGCGATCCGGATGATACGCAGATGATCGATTTTAGAAAGCCGGCTTAAAACGTATTCGAGGCGATCCTGGTTGACCATCAGAGCATCACCACCGGTCACCAGGACTTCGTCGATATTGCGGTTCCAGTCGATATAGAATAAGCCCTTATCTATATCATCACGATTTATGGTGATATTGCAATCCAGACTCTTCGTACGCTGGCAATGAGTGCAGAATGAAGCGCAATTGGTATTTTCTCCAACGAAAAGCGCAACCCGATTCGGATAACGCTGATAGACCGCCCCGTAACTACGGTTTTCCTCATCCATAGCGCCTTCACTTCCGGTATTGGGGAAAAGCCGATGAGCCGGAGTAGGAACGGCTTCCCAAAAGATGGGATCGAGACGATGCCCGGCGTCTTCGCCTTTTAATAGATTCGGGTGGAAAGGATCCTCGGCGATCAGAGTGGCATAATAGGGTGTGATCCGCATCGGTTCTTTACCTTCATCTCGCATCTTGGCAATTGTGCGGGCTATCTCACCTCTTTGGTAATCGGAGAGCCGAATCACCTGACTGAGTTCGTCAACTTCACGAATAGCATTTCGCCGTTGCCAGAGTGGATCATTCCACTGATCCATGGAGATGTTTTGCCAGAGTGAAATGGTACGAAAATCACGCGGTTTTATCAGGTAGTTGTTAGACATTATTTTTTCCTCCTGATTCGGATATATTTATTATTTGGGAAAGGACCATTTTACGTGTACTAATTGAATGGATCCAAGACTGTCATACTATCTGAAATCTAAAAAATGAGTGCTTTTATTCCAAAAGTCATCTAATGTCATGTAATTATTTATCTTTGTGAATTTGACAGATTATGTTTTATTCCGCGGCGGAAATGATTGGCAAATTGACCGGAATATCTTAGATTTTCGGCGTTCTCAGATTAAAATCAGGATAATTAAATATGAAACCATCGAATGATATTGAACTACTAACGGCTTTGACGAAAGCCCGTGCGCGACTTTATAAAGAAATCGGGCAGGTCATTATCGGCCAACAGGAGATTATCGAACAAATTTTAATTTCTCTGCTTTCCCAGGGACACTGTCTGTTGATCGGGGTGCCCGGATTAGCCAAAACGTTGATGATTAAAACCTTAGCGCAGGTGCTTGATCTGCAGTTCAGGCGCATTCAGTTTACCCCCGATTTGATGCCATCCGACATTACCGGTACCGAAGTTATCGAAGAGGATAAAATGACCGGCGCCCGCGCTTTCCGGTTTTTTAAAGGACCGATTTTCGGCAATATCATTCTGGCGGATGAAATCAATCGTACTCCACCCAAGACGCAGGCGGCTTTACTGGAAGCTATGCAGGAACATCGGGTAACGGCCGCCGGTGAGACCCATACGCTCGAGGAGCCATTTTTCGTTTTAGCCACCCAGAATCCGATCGAACAGGAAGGCACTTATCCCTTACCGGAAGCCCAGCTGGATCGCTTTATGTTCAGTCTGAAAGTAGAATATCCGACTTTTCAGGAAGAACTTGAAATAGTCGAATCAACCACGGCTGATATCGAGTCTGGCCTGGAAGTCGTTATCCGCAGATCGGAAATATTAGAGTTTCAGCATCTTGTCAGACGCGTTCCGGTAGCGCCGAACGTGATTGAGTTTGCCGTTAAGTTGGTGACCGCTACCCGACCAATTAATGCCAACGCGCCGGAATTTATTCGCAAATGGGTGGAATGGGGGGCTGGTCCGCGCGCCAGTCAGTACCTGATTCTCGGTGCCAAGACCAGTGCCGTATTGAATGGCCGACCGACTCCGGCAATCGAAGATGTCGTCAGGATGGCCAAACCGGTACTGAGACATCGCATAATCACTAATTTCAACGCCGAAGCCGAGGGCATCGATACCGATCAAATCACCCAGAATCTGCTCGAATCGATCGCCTAAAAACCGCCCCGGTAAAAGTCATGCTCGAAAAAAGATTAGATAAACGACAGTATCTAGATCCGGCGGTCATCGCTCGCCTGGATAACATGTCCCTGCGCGCCCGACTGGTTGTCGAAGGTTTTATCATTGGTCTGCACCGCAGTCCCTATCACGGTTTTTCGATTGAATTCGCCGAACATCGGCCCTATATGCCGGGCGACGAAATCAAACATATTGACTGGAAATTGTACGGTAAAACCGACCGCTTTTATATCAAACAATTTGAAGAAGAAACCAATCTTAAATCCTACCTTCTTCTGGATAAAAGCGGCTCGATGAATTACCAATCTACTTCCGTCTCCAAACTGACTTACGCAAGTTATCTGGCGGCCGCACTCGGCTATCTGTTACTTAAACAGCAGGACGCGGTCAGCCTGACTCTTTTCGATACGGAAATCCGGACTTATTTACCCCCGAGTGCTAAAAAGAGCCACCTGAATCTGGTACTCGGTGCCCTGGAAAAAACCTCCGCAGGCGCCGAAACAGCGATAGCACCCTTATTGCACGAGATGGCCGAAAAGATAAAGAAAAGGGGATTGATTATTCTAATTTCGGATTTGTTGGATGATCCCCTGAATGTAATCAATGCCCTGAAACATTTCCGACATAAGCGGCATGAGGTGATCGTTTTTCAAATACTCGATCCACAGGAAATCGAATTTGGGTTCATTCGCCAGACTAAGTTCATCGATCTTGAAAACCGCGATGTATTGCTGACCGAACCCGGGCAAGTCCGGAAGGCTTACCAGCAGGCGGTACAGGCATTTATTGGAGATTATAAAATCCAATGTCGGGCGAATAATATTGACCATGTTTTACTGACTACCGAGCGTCCACTGGATCTGGCTCTGACCGAATACCTGAATAAACGTGCTCGCATTGGTTAATTAGACTAATAAAAAAGCCGGATATTTACTCCGGCTTTTTATTTATCAAGAATAAGGTTTTATTCCAGTGATTTTTGGATCTGCCGGTACTTCTCGGCTTCTTCCAGATCACCCTCATTATACAGCGATTTCCAGAGTACTTCATAACCAAAGATGTTATTCGGATCCAGCTCGATGATTTTACGGGCATAATCTTCGGCTTCGATCCAATCTTTATTCCTGAAAACCGCCTCTGTGACGCGTACCAGTAATTCGAGGTTCTCCGGATCACTGGCGACTACTTTTTGAAACTGATACTTGGCCTCATCGAATTTACCGAGCTTGGTAAGCAATTGCGCGGCTACATATACCAGATCGAGATTATAGGGATCTTTGGCAATGAGTTGATTGGCATCGCTCAATGCCTCTTCATTTTGACCAACTTCGGAAAGGAACTGAATTTTTAAGATTTGCAGTTCCAGTACATCCGGATGTTCCGCTATGACCTTATCCAATTGAGCTAAAATCTCTACCTGACGCTCGGGTTTCCAGGCTACCATAAAATAATAATTGGCGACGTCTGGATCGAAGAGATTATGATCCAGCATCATCTTGCCATATTTCTCGACATTGGCGGAATCGTTCAGAATATAAAAGCATTTTATCAGACCGTTATAGGTTGGAATCTCGTCGGATTTGAACTCCAGAGCGCGAATAAATTCGTCAGCGGCCAATTTGAGGAGTGAATCTTTTTCAGCCGGCAGGAAAGCTTTCAGCGCGCCGTTAAACATATTAGCACCCTCAGTATGCAATTCAGCCCAAATTCCCTTGATATTATTATCGGCTTCCTGGGCCTTGGTAGGATCGAGTTCCTTGGCTTTTTCGAACATCTTTTTGGCTTCAATGTAGCGCTTGGATGGGCGATAAATCAGACTACCCATCAACAGATAAGCCTGCGCATTATCCGGGTATTTCTGAATCGCCAGGTTTAATTGCTCTTCCGCGGCTTGCAGGTTATTCTGCTGGAGATATACCTTGGCGGAAGTGACTTCGGGTGGATCGCAGGCATCCAGAATGAACAGACTGGCCAGCAACAAAACCAAAAATATTGAGATTTTTTTCGGATTCATTATAACTACTCCTTAATCAACCTGATAATTTCATAATGACGATGAAATTTACAAAAACACTCAGAAAATTCAATTAATTTTATGTAAAACAGTAGGGAAGCCGAAAAATGCCGCGTTCGGTAATTATGGCTGTGATTAACTGTGCCGGAGTAATATCAAAAGCCGGTGAAATAGCTGGGCATCCAACTGGTGTGATCGACTTACCATTGATTTCAGTGACTTCGGTTCCCTGGCGCGCTTCGATCCTGATTTCCGCGCCAGATTGAATGGCCGGATCGATACTCGAACTCGGGGCGGCGACATAGAATGGAATATTAAAATAGCGAGCGGCAATTGCCAGTGGAAAAGTGCCGATCTTATTGGCACTGTCACCATTGGCGGCAATGCGATCGGCTCCGACAATTACAGCGTCAATTGGCCTGGTTGCCATAACATAGGCGGCCATATTGTCACAGATCAGGGTAAAGGGTACTTTTTCCTGAGTCAATTCCCAGGCGGTCAGGCGCGCGCCCTGCAGTACCGGGCGGGTTTCATCAACGAAGACGTGAATTTGCCTGCCTCGTTGAAAGGCATTAATAATTATGCCGAGCGCCGTTCCGAGTCCGCCGGTCGCCAATCCACCCGCATTGCAATGGGTGATCACGTTTGCATTGTCCGGTAATAAGGTAAAGCCATGAGTCGCAATCTGCTGACATCTCTGAATATCTTCAGTATGAAGGTGATGAGCCTCATTTAACAAGCTGGCTTGAATTTCAGTCAAACTCATTTGACGATTATGGTCAGCTAGCTTTTTCAGACGCTCCAGCGCCCACCCGAGATTGACAGCCGTCGGTCGGGTTTCGTATAAATGGGCGAAAATAATTTCCATCTGACGGAAAAACCGCTCATGATCGCTGGCCGTGTACTTCTTAAGACCCAGCGCCAAACCATAAGCGGCCGCGATGCCGATCGCCGGAGCACCCCGAATCGCCAGACGTCGAATAGCGTCGGCCATTTCAAGGTGATCATGGATCTCGATCAATTTATATTCTTGCGGTAAACGAGTCTGATCGACAATCAACAGGTGGTCATTTTCCCAGAAAAGTGGTTGAATCATCGCGGGATTATGAACCTTTTTCAGATTTTTACCATCTGGCGCAATTGCCGGTAGCGCCGCGTAATTTCTTGGTGACTTAGGTTTGTCAGACCATCAATACTGAAATTTTCAACACAAAATGCGCCCAGCACACTACCGTAAACGACAGCCTTTTTTAAACAGGCGTAATCAATTTGTTCGCAGGTTCCCAGATAACCGAAAAATCCACCGGCAAAGCTGTCTCCGGCACCGGTCGGATCGACGGCTTGTTCAACCGGGAAAGCTGGCGTGTAAAACAGAGCGTCCGGCGAACTGAGAATGGCGCCGTATTCGCCTCGTTTGATAATAACATATTGGACCCCGAGCTCGTGCAGGAATTTTAAACCTTTGAGTAGATTTTGGGCCCTGGTCAGATCGGCCAGTTCACTTTCATTGATTACCAGAAGATTTACTCTGTGAATTACCTGCATCAGCTCCGCGCGGGTATTATTTATCCAGTAATTCATAGTGTCGAGTCCCACAAATTCGGGTCTGGGAAGGCGATTAAGAACATCCATTTGTAAAGCCGGCTGGATATTGCCCAGAAATATGATCGGTGATAACCGGTAAGCCTCAGGAATTTTGGGACTGAATTCGGCGAAGACATTCAGATGAGTATATAGCGTATCGCGCTGATTGAGATCCTGATGATAACGACCGCCCCAGCGGAAAGTCAATCCGTCGGCAATTTCCAGGCCGGTCGTATCGATCCCGTGCTGGTGCAACATAGTCAGAGCGCCACCCGGATAATCATTGCCGGCTACTCCAACCAGGTTGATATTGGTAAAATGAGAAGCGGCCAGACTGAAATAAACGGCCGAACCGCCCAGCGCGTTGAAACGCTTTCCGAAAGGCGTTTCTATATCGTCGAAAGCGACCGATCCAACAACCAGAATTGACTTCTTCAAAATAGTATCCTTTTCTCTTTTCAAATGGTGTGCAAAAGTACAAATAGTTTAGCGCGATTGCAATAATCTGATGGCGGTTTAAAGCAATCGGCGGGCATTTTGTTCGGGTAAACCAATTTCACGAATTAATCTAATGGTGTGTTGAATATCGTAAGCGATGTAACGCACCTCGATCATACCGGTGGTGTCGTCGAAAATCACGTACTTGGCAGAATTATTTTTATCACGCGGTTGACCGACACTGCCGACATTTATTATGTATTTTTTGGAGCGGCATAGCCGCGTGCAACTTCTTTTCAGATTGCCGATGTTAATGGTTTGGTTTTCCGATTCATAAATACCTAAAACGTGAGTATGACCGACGAAAGTAATCCACTCGGATGTCGCCGCGAAAGCCATCTGCAGTTCATAATAGCTGTAATCAATGATGTAATCGTGAATCGAATCCGGCGGGGCGCCATGCACAAACCGTAAATCAGTCAATGTCAGTAAGCCCGGCAGGGATTGGATATCGTTTTTAGTCTGTTGCGAAATTAATTCGCGGGTCATCTTCAGGGAGATGAAGGCGTCTTCGGAAAACCAGTTCAATACGGTGTCATCGTACAGAGCTACTTCGTGATTTCCGAGTATCGATGGGATTTGTTGTTTGCGTAATATCTGAGCGACGGCTTCCGGTTGCGGGCCGTATCCGATGAAATCGCCCAGATTGATAATCCGATCGATATCCTGCTTTTCTATATCAGCCAAAACCGCCTGGAAAGCCGTAAGGTTACCATGAATATCGGAAATCACTGCAAGGCGCATAGATACTCAGGGTGTGAAGAATAATTTTAGTGGATAGGTGATTCGTCGACTCCAGGCAGTTTCGTTATGCGATGCGAGTGGATCTTTCACCCAATAATAGTCGCACTCTTCTTTGTATCCGATTCCAGCCAGAACATCCAACATAGCGTCGATACCTGGTTGGAGATCATCTTCCAGATCGATGCCACCATTGTCGATATAGATTTGGATCGGGGGAGGTTTACCGTGAAATTTTTTAACGGTTTTAACATAATCATAGCGTTCGATTTTAAAGGCCGGGGACATGCAAATGGCTTTGGAGAATATTTCGGGATGTTCCCAAAGCAAGATAAATGCTACCAGCCCACCTAATGATGAACCGCCGGTAACGGTATATTCAGGGGTCGGTAGAGTACGGAAATTGTGATCTATCATAGGTTTAACTACTTCGATCACAAAATCACGATAGCGGCGACCCTTTTTTCCGGTGGAATATTCCTGTTTACGATCGCTGGTATTATCAATGCCGACGATGATCAGCGATCGGATTTGACCACTAACCACTAAACTATCGGCGATTTCATCTAGGTGCCATTCGCTTCCGGTCGCGGCCGTTCGTTCGGAAAAGAGATTCTGTCCGTCGTGCATATAAAGAACCGGGAAACTCCGGTCCGGATTTTCGTCGTATTCCGGTGGTAACCAGACCACAAGGTCGCGTGGTTGCAGGTCATTTCCAGGGATATTACGAAAATACGTGATCCGACCGGTGATTTTTTCGGGTATCTCAAAGTAAATTTCATTCTTCCAGTGATTTAAATTGTATGTTATTATCGTGTCCTGCGTAACGATCAACTGAAAGTTGCCGGGAATATTCAGATTATCATCGATCGCTTCGCTTGCCCAGCTTCCGCGGGTGAACTTATATTCGAGGTGGGTGTCGTGCGGGAAGGTCAATGTCTTGTTCCAGAATCCATCTTGAAATTTCAGACTTATGGCGGCAGGGTCCCAGTTTCCCAACTTGGAGTGATTCCCGGTGATGAATATCTCCTCTGAATTAGCTAGAGATGGCGACTCAACTATGAATTTCACCGCATAGAAGTTATCGGCCACCAGTTCAATAACTGACAACAAGGTCATCAATACAATCTGAAATTTCATGCAGGATAATATCCCTTTTTAGTAACAAAGACAAGAGAATTATCGATAGTCACGCGGTGGTCATTAGCCGCCTTCGGCGGAGTCATTTTTAGTCTTATATTGTCAACCTATTTCAGGACGAGACAACTCGTAACTTGCCAGCCTGCTCCCGACGCAGGAGGGCTGGCAGGTAACTCGTAACTAATAACTGGTCAATCAGAAAATTTTCCGCCGGAAATGACAATACGGTGCCTTGCCGGTTTTGGTATAATAGTCCTGATGGTACTCTTCGGCTGGATAAAACAAACCGGCTTTTTCTATTTTTGTGGCGACCTTGAACCCCTTTTGGATTAATAATCTCACAAGATTCTCAGCGATTTCCTGCTGTGGTTCATTCCGATAGAAGATATAGGAAAGATATTGCTCGCCGCGATCTGGTCCCTGGCCGTCGGTCTGCGTGAAATCATGGATTTCGAAGTAGAGTTTGGTCAATTCTTCGTAAGAAGTTTTGCTTGGATCATAAGTGACTTCGAGGGCTTCTTTGTGACCGGTCCTGCCACCGCAGACCTGCTTGTAAGTCGGATTAATGGTATGTCCCCCGGTGTAACCAACACGCGTCGCCAATACCCCGGGCGCCTGCTTGAAATAATGTTCGATGCCCCAAAAGCAACCGGCGGCGTAGATCGCCATTTCGGTTTTGAGGGTCGCTTCAGCCGGAATGAAATTCAGGGAAATGGAATTGACGCAGTGGCGGGTGTTCTTAGCCGTAAAGTTCTCGCCAATGAATACATGCCCGAGATGAGCGCCGCAATTGGCGCAAATGATTTCAGTTCGCCGACCATCTTTGTCCGGGATGCGTTTAACGGCGCCGGGAATTTCAGCATCGAAGCTCGGCCAACCACAGCCGGCATCGAATTTATCAGTCGAATGATAAAGGGGAGCATCACAGCGTTTACAGGTATAAATGCCCTCTTCGTTGAAGTCGTAATATTTACCGCTGAATGGTCGTTCGGTGCCTTTCTGAATAATGACCTTGTCTTCAGCGGGCGTGAGTTTATTGAAAGTCATTTTTTCATCTCCGTTAATTTGGCTGATTAAAATGAGTATAATACTGAGAAAAATGAGTTGTAACTGATTCATGATTTCATCCCGATCGCTACTGATTTAACATCCGACATTTTAGAGAACGATCAGTGTAATCGGATACATTCCACGACATTATAGGATCAGACGATTATCACTTCTGATCGGTATAGCGCCACCAGGCCAGAGTGCCGGCGATGCCCAGGATTCCGGTCAGGCCGAGAATCAGGTAACTGGTCAAACCCAGGTGAGCGCTTTCCGGGCCGGCGCCACCGGAATAAAGCACCGGAATGGCCCAGGGAAAATAGGGCGCCACAATCGGGATGGCCGAGACCGCGAACTGGGTGATAATCATAATTAAGATCAGGTATCCGATCGGCACCAGGAATCCCCGCCCATAACTGGCAAAAAAGGCGACCGGCGTGCTTAATACGATCGTCATCATTACTGTTCCGCAGAATATGCCACTCGCCTGACGGACTAATTCCACTGACCAGCCTTCCATACCGATTACCTTACCGGAAAGGATTCCCAGGATGAGCAGAATGCCTGACAGAATTATACTCCAGATAACGGCGATGACATATTTTGCCCACACGATCGTGTCGCGTGAAACCGGCAAGGCCAGCAAATCCTTAATGGTATGGTCGGAATATTCGCGCCCGAAAAGCCAGCTGAAAACAAAGCCGAAACCGATCAAACCAATCGCCGCGACCATCTGGTATAAGAGCATAAAATATCCGGGCCAGTCGGTCTTGCCCAGCACGGAAGTTTTTGCATTGAGAATGGCCGAGTTGCTGACCAAATCCGGGTTGCGCGCCAAATAGACAAAAAGCCCCATCATCAGGGCCATGAATGCAAAGATTACGAGCGTTATCCACAGTATGACCGATCGCCGGGTTTTCAGAAATTCACTCCAGAAAGCGGCTGCGAAACCTTTCATGCGGCACCTCCGTTCCGACCGATGACGCGGAAGAAAAAAGATTCCAGGTCTTCCTCGCCAATTTTCAACATGCTCGGCATAAAGCCAGCCGAAACTAACAAGACGTTAAGAGTAGCTGGACTTTCAATCGCATCGCGACCGGTAACTGCCAGTGTCCCATCCGCCAGTAACGTTGACTGATAGCCTTTTTCGGCGAGGAATGTTTGTACCTTTTCAGGTTCGATAACCTTGATTTGCAGGCTTCGATGGCGTTCCCGATCCAGTTCCTGGATCTGCACTTCGCGAAGCAATTTTCCTTCATGGATAATACCAATCCGGGTTGCGAACCGGGCAATTTCCGCGAGAATATGGCTCGAAATGAAAATTGTCACTCCCCGGTTCAGAGCCAGGTCGCGCAACAATTCACGGATTTCGACAATGCCAGCCGGATCGAGCCCGCTGGCCGGTTCGTCCAGAATTAAGATTTCCGGATCATGAACTAGGGCTTTGGCTAGCCCGAGTCGTTGGGCATTGCCGAGTGAAAGATTTTTTGCCAGGCGATCGCGATAAGCTCCGAGCTGCAGTTTATCAATTATCGTATCAACGACCGATGAATTTGAAATTAGCCGCAGACGCCGCATAATTTCGATATTTTCACGCACAGTCAGATCGGGATAAGAATACGGAATCTCCACCAGATGGCCTACACGGTTCCAGAGATCGCAACGATTAGCCTGGACTTTTTCACCGAATAATCTGGCCACTCCTGAGGTTGGCCTGATCATACCGGTCAGGATGCGAATCGTAGTCGTTTTGCCGGCGCCGTTCAACCCTAAAAATCCGTAAATCTCACCTTTTTGAATACACAAACTGACATTGCTGACTGCTATGACCCGGCCAAAATGTTTGGTCAAATTTTCAGTTTCGATTATAGTTGACATAAAATCCCTTGAGAAAATGTTGATTAAAAATATAAACAATCTGGTTGATGGACAAGTGAAATAGTTCGACTAAACGAAGGTAAGCGGTGGTCATGCAGTAGCTGGGCGAAGCGAAGATCCGCGGTTGTCGGACGACGAGTAATTGCGTCAGCCCAATCTGTCATTCCGAGACTGCTGGTTTTTCAGCAGACGAGGAATCGGTTCAGTCTCATCTATTCTTTCCTGACTCAGTCGATCCTTCACCCCGATTCCATCAGGGATTCAGAACGACATATCAGGAAATCGTTAGAGTTAATCAGTGTTATTAGCATTCATTCGGGGTTAATATTCGTTGTTATTCGGCTGAAAACTACCTATTTTTGGCACTGTGAAGTATCGCTATTGCTATACCTGTGGTTCGAAAATAACTCCCATCGAAGCGGAAGGACAATCGCGCGCCTATTGTCCGCAATGTCGCCTGATCCTGTATGAAAATCCGTTACCAACCGTGGTGGTCGTTGCCATCAATTCTCGGCGTGAAATTGCTTTAATCCGCCGCAACGTCGAACCGGGCCTGGGCGGCTGGAGTTTACCGGGTGGTTTTATTGAAATTGGAGAAACTGCCGAGCAGGCCGCCATCCGTGAACTTTTTGAGGAGACCGGCTTAAGAGGCAAAAATCCGCAAGTAGTCGGGGTTGGCACTCATTTGAATGGTTTCTACGGCGATATATTATTAATCGGTTATACCGTAACGGTCGAAGATGAGATCATCCAATCCGGCGATGATGCGGCCGAGGCCGCCTGGTTTCAATTCGACCATCATCCGCCATTGGTTTTTCCGGTTCATAATGAACTTTTGGAACAATGGCACAAACGCAATTTCAGATGATTTGAGTAGAAATTCTAAAAAAGTCATAGTTGCCCTGAGTGGTGGTATCGATAGTGCCGCGGCACTCTGGCTCTTACTCCAAAATGGCTACGAACCAATTGGTGTGACCTTCCAAATGTGGCGGCTGAAGGAGGATATTACTCAGCGTCAGACTATTGACCGCGCCCGACGTCTGTGTGAGTTATTGAAAGTTCCCCATCTGATTGTTGATATCCGCACCGAATTCGAGCGCGAGATCGTGCGCTATTTCGCTGAAGAATATCTTGAGGGATTGACGCCCAATCCGTGCGTGCTTTGTAATCGCCGGATCAAGTGGCGAAACCTGTTAAAGCTGGCCGACGAAAATGATGTCCGGCAGATCGCTACCGGTCATTATGCCAGGATTAATTTTAATACCGCCAGCGGACGCTACCAGATTTTAAAAGGATGCGACAAGCTCAAGGATCAGTCCTACGCTCTCTGGCAAATTTCCCAAACAGCGCTGAGACGTACGCTTTTTCCCCTGGGTGAATTGACCAAAGATGTCGTGAAACAAATCGTTGCTGAGCATGATCTGATCATAGGTGAAGTTGAGGAGAGCCAGGATGTCTGTTTCATTCCGGATGATGATTATCGGAAATTTCTGATGGAATATATTCCCGCTAAAGTCACCGCAACCGGTCGTGGAGAACTGGTAGATGAGAACGGAAAATTTTTGAGATGGCATGACGGATTCTATAATTTCACAATAGGTCAGCGCAAAGGCTTCGGAATAGGCTTCAAGGAGCGGCGGTATGTTAAAAGCATCGATGCCTCGGCTAATCGGGTCGTGATCGCTGCGGACGAATCACTCTTCTCTGCAAAGATGATAATAAGAGATGTAAACTGGGTTAGTCAATCGGTTCAGGATGAATTTGATGGTATCGTCAAAGTCCGTTATAATCATCGAGGAGCAGGTGGTCATGGACACCGGATTGATAAAAATATCTATGAAATCGAGTTTACCGAACCCCAACGGGCAATTTGTCCCGGACAGTCGGCGGTAGTGTATCAGGGTGATTGCCTATTAATGGGCGGAATTATTCATCAGTCCGGGTGATAAGGCCGGATAATTCGATCGCACTAACCGAGCTGAATTGGAAAATTTGTTTAAATTAAGCCCAAGAAAATGGTGAGAAGATGAAAGATAAAATACGGACTTCAACTATTATCGCGATGAAGAAAGCCGGTAAACGAATTACCTGTCTGACGGCCTATGATTATACTTTCGCCCGATTGTTGGATGAGGCCGGGGTCGATATCGTTTTGGTCGGTGATTCCTGTGGCAATGTCTGTGCCGGATACGACACGACTCTGCCGGTGACGATGGAGGAAATGGTTTATCATGTAAAATCCGTCCAACGCGGCGTCAAACGGGCTTTGTTGGTAGCCGATATGCCGTTCATGTCATATCAGATAAATTTAGAGCAGGCTTTACACAACGCCGGACGCTTTATGAAAGAGAGTGGGGCCGAGGCGGTCAAACTCGAAGGCGGTGAACCAATTTGTCCGATAGTGACAAAAATGGTCGAAATCGGGATTCCGGTCATGGGACATCTGGGTTTTACGCCGCAGAGTGTGCATGAATTCGGGGGTTTTGGTGTGCGAGGCATCCAAACTGAGGAGGCTGAAAAGATTCAACGCGCGGCGCTGGTGCTTCAGGAAGCCGGAGTTTTTTCAATCGTGCTGGAAAAAATACCGGCCAGACTCGCGGCGGAAGTTAGTGCCCAACTGCGAATCCCCACCATTGGCATCGGTGCTGGCAAAAATTGCGACGGGCAGGTATTGGTTACTTATGATATGCTGGGATTATTCGACCAGGTTAATTATAAATTCGTGCGCCGATATACCAAGCTGGCCGATGAAATCCGTCGGGCGACCAGGGAATATTGTCAGGATGTACGCGATGGTCGCTTCCCCGACGATTCAGAGAGTTATTAGTCTGAATAATTCATTCCAGAGCACTCACCGGACGCAGAGTATATTTTATGATTTTATTAGGCTTAGAATCCCAATTAATTAGTAGTCGTTATTTATTAGTTATTCTGTGCGTCTCCTGCGGCCTCGGTGATAAATGAATAGAAATTAATTTAAGAGAAAAAATATGCAGATTCTGGCAAAGATCGTCGATGTTAGGAGAGAACTGCTCAAGATTCGGCTAAGCGGGAAAAAGATCGGGTTGGTGCCCACCATGGGTTATCTGCATGAAGGTCATCTTTCACTGGTCGATGTCGCCAAAGAAAATGCCGATATTGTCGTAATGAGCATTTTTGTCAATCCGACCCAATTTGCACCGAACGAAGATCTGGCACGTTACCCGCGGGATTTCGCCCGGGATGAACGCTTAGCCCGTGAATGTGGGGTCGATTATATTTTTTATCCGGAAGCGACCGAAATGTATCCCGAGCCGTATTGCACCTATGTCGTTACCGAAAAGATGGCGCAGGTGCTGTGCGGAGTAAGCCGACCGACCCATTTTCGCGGCGTAACGACGATTGTCGCCAAGCTTTTCAATATCGTTCAGCCGGAGATAGCCGTCTTCGGTCAAAAGGATGCTCAGCAGGCAATTATAATCAGACGGATGGTTCGGGATCTGAACTTTCCGATTCGGATAATTATAGCCCCGATTAGGCGTGAATCAGACGGCTTGGCGATGAGTTCACGCAATGTATACCTTTCAGCCGAAGAAAGAAAACAGGCACCGATCATTTTCAAAGCCTTGAATGCGGCTGTAGAAGGCGTAAAACGCGGCTTGATAGATGCCGGGCAAATTGCGGAAGAAATCCGGGCGACGATTCTGACGACGCGGCTGGCGCAGATTGATTATGTGGAAATTGTCGATGATCAAACCCTGCGACCGGTAAAAATTGTTGAACCAGGAACTTTTGCGGCGGTGGCGGTGTATTACGGGAAGACGCGCCTGATCGATAACGTCTATTTGAAAGAGCGATAATTTTAAATAAAGTACGAGTTTGGTCTTGACAAACTCATGCAAATGATTTAAAATGTACCGTGAATTTTATTAAGGACGGTGTTCAAATGAAAAGAAATCTTTTAACTGCCATAGTGTTAGTGCTTTGTCTAGGAACGGCGACCGGATTGGCTCAGTTAAAAAGTCAGATTTATCAACCACCGACGATTGGGGAGGCCATCCACCTGCCGGGTCTTTCTTCATCGCTATCCAATTTTAGCCTGTTCGATCCAAGTCGATTCAGCATGCAACAGTCCTATTCCATGTCATTTATGACCTCCGGCGGGCAATCGGCATCGCTCGGGATTTACCAGAATGCTATGTCATTTCTGTTATCGAACAAATTGACCCTGAATACCCGGTTTGGCTTTTTTCATGATCCGTTCAAATTAGGTAACCTGTCAACCTCAAACGGCAATATGTTAAATAATTTGATATACGGAGCCGATCTGATCTATCAACCTAAGGAGAATACGACCTTCATTCTCCGCTTTGATCGCCGACCTTATTACAACTCGTACGGATATTACAATCCCTACTTCGGATATTAAGCGTGCCACGCAGCTATACCCGTCGAAAGCACCCTAAGTACCGCCAATCGAAACGGAGGCAAGTGGACTGGCAGAAATGGTTTCTGAACCTGGCAATTTTTTCAATCTCGGTCGTCATTGTCGGTTTTATTTTTTCAATGGGCAAGCGCATCGGTGCCCCGGGTGAAAAATTAACCCTTTCGCAGGTCAATGTCATTCCGCCCGATGACCGACCGATGCCTTATACCGTAATCGAAGTATTAAATGGTACCCAAATTGACGGTCTGGGGCAGAAGTTCACTAATTATCTGCGCCAAAATGGTTATGATGTCATTTCGACCGGCAATGCCGATGGTTCCGATTATGAAAAAACGATGTTAATAGCTCGGACAACCAACATTACCAAATTGCGGGAGGTCAATGGCACTATTTTACTGGATTCGGATCAGTTATTTCAAAAAATAGATTCGTCTCTGCAGGTTGACCTGACCCTGATTATCGGTAAAGATTATCAACGTTTACCGATCTATGCGAAAATCATGGCTATCAGAGAGACCTATTAATAGTTGGAAGCCTCTCTGAATACTGCGCATAAACATCAATCTTATGCTTTAGCCCAGCAAATTGCCGAAATTGCGCTGAATAAGAAAGCCCGCAATATCGCTATCCTAAATTTGCAACCGCTGACCTCGATTACGGATTATTTTGTAATCTGTACCGGTGAAGTCGATCAACATGTCAAAGCGATCGTCGATGAGATTGATCTGAAACTTCGTCCGATCGAAAGACCCTGGCATATCGAAGGTTATCAGCATCTCAGTTGGGTCTTAATGGACTACGTCAATGTCGTTGTTCATGTTTTTAATCCGGAAGCCCGCGCCTATTTTAATCTGGAGAAACTCTGGGCGGATGCCGTTATAGAGCAAATCGGCGACGAATCGGCCGATTGATTCGATCAACTTCCAACCACAAATGAATCTAACGAATGAAATAATTCATATCGCGGGTGAAGCCGGTTTTGCGCGGGCCGGAGTTTCGCCCCCTTCTTTATCGGAAAAATATGTTACGGCTTATCAGCAAAGATCCGAGGCGGGCTTTTTCGGAACAATGAATTGGATGCGAAGATTTTACGATTACCCGACCTATCTGCAAAATCGTTTGCCTTGGGCTAAATCCGTACTGGTAGCGATCGATAATTATTTTCAGGCGGCAGAATGGCCGGCCGGCATTCCGAAAATCGCGCGTTATGCCTGGGGTGCGGATTATCATAAAGTTATAGCACGTAAGCTCAAAAAGGTTTGCCGCAGGATAAAAGATTTGGTACCGGAAGTCATATATCGTGCTTATGTCGATAACGGTCCGATAATGCAAAAAGCCTTTGCGGCTCAGGCCGGACTCGGTTGGATTGGCAAGAATAGTCTGCTGATCGTTCCGGGAATCGGTTCATATTGCTTTATAGGAATCGTATTTCTCAGTATTGAATTGAATTTCAATGTTCCAATCACCGCTCAGTGTGGTCGTTGCCGGCGTTGTCTGGAAGCCTGTCCGAATAAGGCTTTGGTAAATGAATATGCCTTAGATGCACGACGTTGTACGGCTTATTTGACGATTGAAAAAACCGGCGATTTTACAGCTTCCGAGATGGAAAAATTACAGGGCTGGCTGTATGGATGCGATATCTGTCAGATAGCTTGTCCGTATAATCGGAAATGGAATCGGCCGGGGGATGCGCAATATGGCGCGTACTTTAAGGAATTCGGGAAGCCGGTTGATGATTGGTTAAAATTGACGGAAGACGAGTTTGACCAGTTTTTCCGCAACAGCCCGATCCGGCGGCGTGGATTCGCGAGCTGGCGGCGCAATCTGCGGGCGCTGGTGAATAACGATCATTTTTAATTATGTCCCCGCCGTAGTTATTTTAATCGATAACAGTCGCGGAAATTCTTACATATCCGCAGTTATTTTTTCAAATAAGCCTCGATATCCCGAACTTTTATGTACCACAGTTTGCCCTGCTTTTGAGCCGGCAGTTTGCTTTGATGAATTAATTGTCTCAAATAATCCTGTGAATAATTGTAGAACCGGCCGGCTTCCCTGAGAGGGATTATTGCGTCAGAATCGGCTGTTTTCATTCCTTTTTCAATCATCTCGAACGAATGAACGATAGCTTTACGTAAAATTGCTTTCAATGCTTCCAGATTGCTTTGAGTGATAATCTCGTTGACCGTTTCCGGTTTAATTACTTGACCTGATTCAATTGATCGCATCAGATTCTCAAATTGGTCATCCCCAACTTCGAGAGCCAGGTAGTACTTATCGCGTTCTTCTTTGGTCGTTCCCTTGATCGCAATGTTGATCAGGCCATTACCAATCAGTAAAAACGAGAGTAATATCCGCCCGACCCGACCATTGCCATCCCGGAAAGGGTGGATCGTCTCGAAAAAAATATGGCTGGCGGCCATGAAGGTCAACAAATCCATTTTTGGTTGACGAACTTGCATGTTTACCCATTCGATGAAAATTGCCAGAGTGTCCGGTAGATAATGATAATTCACCGGTGTAAAATCCGATTGGGTTACCGCTACATCTTCTTTCCGAAAATCTCCCAAAATGCCGCGGAAAGTTCCTAACTGATATTCATAACGCATGAGTAAAGTGTGGATTTGTTTTAAATCTGACAATCGTACCGAAAATTCATCGGTTTGATAAAGATTGCTGGCATACTCATAAAGAGTGCTGGCAGATTCGAAATAGCCAAGAATAGCGGCTGATTTTTGATCAGTAGTCCGTCCGCCATGTTCAAGGACAGTCAATAATTCATTCCGATTTGCGAAAATGCCTTCAATGGCAATCGAATTGCGAATTTCATCCCGGAACAATGAATACCATTCACTGTTGTTGACCGTGATGAATGCCCGGTTCTGAAGCCTGTATGAATCGAGTTGTCGCTTGATTGTTTCCAGTTCATTCATTGCATTTTCCGTATTTTTTCGTACTATCAATGCGCTGGAATCTATTGATATTTAGGAATAATAGCAATAACGAACAATATGAAGATACGGAAATATTTAGAAAATGGTTAATTGGTAAAAACCACCGGCCTAGCGCTCTCGGCTCCGTACAGTTCCTTGAGACCGGCAAGGATTTCCGCTTCAGTTTTCAACACGAACCGCACTTCCCGGCTAAGCAGTAATTCAAGTTCCTGTTTAGAGGCTGTGTCTTCAGGATTGATTGTACCAAAAACTAAACAACCATCCATTTCACTTACCGGGAGTAAGGAATAGTGAATAACAATTTGTTTTAAGGATAAGTAATCCATTGCTGAAAAATTATGAGATTAATAGTAGAAACACAATCGGATTATTTGATTACATATCAGAAAATGTACATTTTACTCATTGTTCTTTCAAGTACATAAATTCGCTATGGAAATATAATATTTCATCCAATAGATAAGACTAAGTGGGGCAGTGGTGCAATTTGTACCAATACACCACTAACCATACAGATACAGGTTATTCTCTTAATAATAATGCGTATTACAAGATATTTTAGGGATAAGCTAAAATTTTAGATTTTTTAACAATGTCCTTTGATAATACCCAATATTTTAAAATCATTGAATGATCAATATTCATTAGCAAAACTTCTTCGGGTGACTTATTGATATTTGTAGTACAATTTGTTTGTGCTTCTATGATACTGTCTATTTTTTGAGAATATTTCAATAATGCAATTACGGTATTTGGATACTCTGTAACAAATTCTACCCAAGTAGTATATTCATCAACCAATGAAGGCAGAAATACAATTATTTCATTGTGTTCAATACAACTACTGTTGAAAATAAATGTATTTCCACCTATTACTTTAGGATTCCGGTGGTGTAAATTGTACCCATCCCATTTAATAGGACCATACGGAAGCTTAATAATAAATACAATAACCGCTTCATCATCTGGTGTTTGTTTAAAATATATTTTTAAAGATGTGTCTGGATCTGGGTATTCACTACTAAATTTATAAATTCCATTATTCGCTTCAATTTCCGAATACCCATCTTCATATCCTGGAATAACAATCCCCAGAATATTTGATCGAGGACGATGGTTAATTACCATTTCTAAGTTTTCAGTAAGATATAAAAATTCTAACTCTGGTTTATTTCTATTGGGAAATCCCACTACCGCTAAAAAACATTTTGAATTATTTGCTATCTTTAGTGTATCTGACCTACCAGATGTGTACTGATATATAATGTTGGTATTTTTTGATAATGCCTCTTCATTGGCGTATTTATATTTCCCAATTAAAGCCAGTTCATTTATCCCGTCACGATCAAAATCGTAAATACAATTATAATAGTAATTATTCCTCTTGTCTCCGGTATATTTATCATATCTAGGCCATTCCTTATTAGTTAATTTTATATTTTCTATTCGTTTATCAACCACAACCCCATTTATATTTTTAAATAATTCCCTGATATTATCTTCTGATAATTCTTTCTTTTCTTGACAAGATATCATAATAATTATAATTAATTGTAAAATTATAAATCGTTTCATATCTGATTTACCTTTTAAAAATATATTTTGAGTTAAACAAAATCCCGTGAAAAGATGGTTGAATATGTACATGTGGGCTGGGAGTGCCAATAAAATGTCCAGTTTTACTAATACTACCAATCGGAGTATATGTTGATAGTCTGGCTCCTGCCCTGATATTTGTCGTAGGCTTAACATGATGGTATGAAACAGTTAAACCATTGCCAGCATCGACATATACGTTATTCTCTCTGCCACCAAACTTACCATTAGCCCGGTAACGCGTAACAACACCTTCTACACCAGAAAAAACCGGATCACCCCATTTACTTCCGTCTACTCTTCTAAAATCCGTTCCAAGATGTCTATCGCGAGTTGGCGATAAATATTCTGACGTAACAACACATTCTCCTCCAAGAACTGTCTCATAACTATATTCCGCATAAGGCAATCCTTCTGGAGCTTCATCTTTGCCATAATACAATGTCCCTTTTTCTGTTTTCTGTACATCTCCTTTACCAGTTTCTTCTATATCCATACTATTAACTTTTTCTAATGCTTTATTCCCGTAATATCCTATACCAGCAGACAACGCCCCGACAATACCTCCGGATATTGCACCGTCCTTAAAACTACCACCAAACATTGCAGATACTGTTCCCCCTGTAACCGCTCCACTTACCCCTCCGACGGCCATATCACGCAGTAAGCCTCCTCCATAACCGCCCATGACACCACCCACAGCGCTACCAATAAAGTACGGTGCTCCTATTTGCATACCCGCATTCATCATAGCACCAAAACCACCATGTTGGTAAGCATCGTACATTTGATATGCCATATTCGCCAATGAGTAAATTTGATAAAGTCTATATGCAATAACAAGGGCTTCTATTACAAATTCCCCATCGGGGTCGACCATATTAACCGGATTGCCACTGCAGTAGACATACGGACTCCAGCCCTGCTCGGCCGGATCGCAGGACAGCCAGCGGCCAATTGCTGGATCATAGTAGCGCTTGCCGAAGTAATACAAGTTGGTTACATCTTTCTCCTTCCCGCTGAACTAGTAGGCTGAGACCGAGCCAGTAGAAGTACTGGTATTGCCATAGGGATAATAGTCTCTGGTCTGATCCTTATTACCGATCTCGTCCACTAAGACTTTGGAACTCTGAATCTTATCGGCGCAGACATAGTAGATGTCATCCCCGGAAATTATTGTTGCAAGGCGTGAGGTTCCGTTATAGATATGTACGGCATTGAGAACCTGACTATGGTTGTATTCCTCCAGGACATTTGCTCCGGAAGTGATATAATAGCGATATTGACTGGACTCATATTTACGTATCCTTTGACCAAAGGCATCATAAATGACCGTATAATCCATATCGTTACTCAGACAGTATTTCATCTGGCTCGTGGCATTACAGAACCTGATCATCCGGTTCTCCACCATCCGGGGGGCAATAACCGTTCTCTGTCTTCTATCTATGGCGCCGATCATCTCTTGCCAAAATTTAATTATCTGAATATATATCTAAATCCTCGTTAGGTGCAACTCCAACTTTAAAAATCAACAAGGCATTCTGGAAGGATATTCTCTATTTGTTGGTTAATTTATCAGTAGATCGCATGCGGATCTGACCTTGTTGTTCATTAGCTTGGATTTTTCCTCAATTCTCATTTGCACGGGATTACCCCGGCGGTTAAATTTGGGGCGATTTTTAAAAGGAATAAGATGATTGAACATATTCGTGGATTGCTGATTTCAGCCCTCGGCCAGAGTGGCTTTACTTACAGCGATCCGATCCAGATCGAAAGGCCGAAGTCGGAATTATTTGGACATTTTAGCACTAATCTTGCTTTGGAGTTGGTTAAATCTCTGAATCAGTCGCCAATGGTGATTGCGGATAAATTGGTTGCCATGCTTCCGAAATCTGAGTTTATCCAAAAGGCGGAAGTCAGGACGCCCGGCTTTATTAATTTTTTCCTGAGTCCGAAAGTGCTTCAGCAAACGGTTGCCCAGGTGCTTGCGGCCGGAGTCGATTACGGTAAGTCCAATCTCGGACAAAATCAGCGCGTTCAGGTCGAATTTGTCAGTGCCAATCCCACCGGACCACTGACAGTCGGTCATGGTCGTCAGGCGGTGCTGGGTGACACTCTGGTGCGCATTCTGGAGTGGGTTGGTTACCGGGTGGACCGGGAATATTATTATAATGATGCCGGACGTCAGATGCGCATTCTGGGCCATTCGGTTTACTGGCGTTATCGCCAATTGCTGGGGTGGACGGGTGAGTTTCCCGAAGATCATTATCAGGGTGAATACATTCAGGAAATTGCACGCCAGGTGTTGGATAAATACGGAGATATTCTCGAAAACGATCCCGACCACGAGGCTTTCAGAATTAGCGCTGAAGAATCCATTTTCCTGGATATTAAGAATACTTTAAAACGTCTCGATATCGTGTTTGACTATTTTTATAACGAAAAGAGTCTGTATGAAAACGGACAGGTCAATGCCATACTAGGAAAGATGCAAGCCATCGGGGCCAGTTATGAAAAGGACGGCGCGATTTGGTTCAGGGCCGGAAAATACGGCGGTTCGGACGATCGCGTTCTCTGGAAAAGCGTTGTCGATGAGGCTACTTATCGTCTGCCGGATATCGCTTATCATGTCACTAAGTTTGAACGTGGTTACGATATGATTGTCGATATTTTCGGAGCGGATCACCATGCCACTTATCCGGATGTCCTGGCCGGTCTGAGGGCACTTGGTTATGACACCACGCGTATTAAAGTCCTCATTCATCAGTTCGTAACGCTTTCACAGAGTGGTGAAAAGGTCAAAATGTCGACTCGTAAGGCCACTTACATTACGCTGGACGAATTGATCGATGAGGTTGGTCGGGATGTCGCCCGCTATTTCTTCCTGATGCGCGGTATGAAAAGTCACTTGAATTTCGATCTTGATTTAGCCAAGACCGAAGGTGAAGAAAATCCGGTTTTTTATTTACAATATGCACATGCCCGGATCTGCAGTATTTTACGGAATGCGGCGATCAAAAAATTGACTGACGATCAAGACTTTGAACTGACATTGCTAAATGAGGAAGAAACGCTAAGTCTGCTCAATGCCATAATGGAATTCCGGGAAGTGATTGCGATCTGTGTCAATACTCTGGAGCCGCAACACCTGACGACTTATTTACAGAAAATTGCCACGGCCTTCCATAAATTTTATACCGTTCACCGGGTGATTTCAGATGATCTGAAATTGTCACAGGCGCGGCTGGCGTTGGTTAAAGCGGTCAGGATCGTGCTGGCGAACGGACTGGCTTTACTAGGAATCACGGCGCCGGAACGCATGTAGCACGGACTTTAGGCCTTAAACAAAAATCAGGCCAAAATAATTACGGCGCTTGATTTAAGCAGGTAAAATCTTTAAATTGCTCGGCGAAATTGGAGAATGGATTTTCTAAATGCGAGTTGATTTAAATACGGCTCGGAAAATTGCTGATCTGGCGCGCCTGACCTTAAAGGAAGACGAACTCGCCCGCTATGCCGCACAAATGGAAAAGATTCTGGACTATATCGAACAATTACAGGCTTTGGATACCAGAAACATCAAACCATTGTCGCATGTGCATGAGATGACCAATGTTTTTCAGGCGGATGAAATCCAACCGTCTCTTGCCGCGGAGGCGGTTTTTGAAAATGCGCCGCAGGAAAAGGCCGGATACTTTATTGTCCCGAAAGTAATCAAGGATGTAAATCCGTGAAAGTATTGGGAGTGATTCCCGCCCGCTTTGCGGCGACGCGCCTGCCGGGCAAACCGCTGATCGATTTGCATGGCAAGACCCTGATCCGCAGGGTATACGAGAATACCCAAAAATGTCATTCAATTCATCGATTAATAGTGGCGACTGACGATCGACGTATTTATGACCACGTTAAGGCTTTCGGTGGTGAATGTTTAATGACACCATCTGAACTACCCTCCGGCACCGACCGTTGTGCCTATGTAGCCCGCGACAGTCAGACCGACGTTGTTGTCAACGTCCAGGGCGATGAACCGTTTCTGCCGATTGAAATCATTGATAAAACTGTTCACAGTCTGCTCGATGATCCGACTCTGCCGGTCAGCACTGCGGCGCGGAATAACATTACCACCGCAGAACTGGCCGATCCGAATGTGGTTAAGGTGCTGGTCAATAACTACGATGAAGCGATCTATTTCAGTCGTGCCAATATTCCCTACATCCGGGATAAATCAATTTCCGTGGAAAATCACCCTGCTCTAGTACATATCGGGTTATACATTTACCGCGCCGATTTTCTACAAAAATTCATACAGTTACCACTGGCGAGTCTCGAAAATTTAGAAAAACTCGAACAACTACGAATCCTCGAAAACGGCTACCGTATCAAGGTCATAAAAACGACCCAAAAATCACTGGGTATTGATACCCCTGCCGATCTCGAACAGGCTCGCAGTTATCTGGAAGAATATGAAGGCTGACAATCCTACCAAGTACATATTTATCACCGGAGGTGTGATCTCCGGCCTTGGTAAAGGAATCGCCAGTGCTTCGATCGGTTATTTGCTGAAAGCGCGCGGATATAAAGTGACTATTCAAAAATTCGATCCTTATATCAACATCGATCCCGGAACGATGAGTCCTTTTCAGCATGGCGAAGTTTTCGTGTTGGAAGACGGCTCGGAAACCGATCTGGATCTGGGACATTATGAGCGTTTCATCGATGAAAATATGAATGTCAATAACAGTAATACTTCCGGAAAGATTTATTATGAAGTTATTACCCGCGAACGGCGGGGTGATTATCTCGGTGCGACCGTACAGGTAATTCCGCATATTACCGATGAGATCAAACGCCGGATCACGGCCGTGAACATTGATTCTGCCTATGACGTCGTCATCACCGAAGTAGGGGGTACAGTTGGTGATATCGAAGGGCAACCGTTTTTGGAAGCCATTCGCCAGTTTCATTTCGAGACCGGTCGGGGTAATTGTATCAATATTCATCTGACCCTGGTGCCATTCATGGAAACCAGCGAAGAGATTAAAACCAAACCGACCCAGCATAGTGTCATACGCCTACGTGAAATCGGAATTCAACCTGATTTGCTACTCTGTCGTTCGAAAGTACATCTCACCGAAAATGCACGGAAGAAGATTGCGCTCTTTTGTAATGTTGTTCCGGAGGCGGTTATTGAGGCCATCGATGCCGAAACAATCTACGAGATCCCGCTTCTATTCGATCAGCAGGGACTTGGCGATCGGATTACCGATCTGTTGGGTCTTCCGAGTCGGAAACCGAATCTGAAAAAGCTCGCAAAATATGTTCATGCCATCAAGAATCCGGAACATGAAGTTCGGATAGCGATATGTGGCAAATATACGCAATTGCACGATGCCTATAAATCCATCATCGAATCCTTTGTTCATGCCGGGGCTGAAAATAGCACCTGGGTCACGATTGAATGGATCGAAGCTGAAGACCTGGCGAAGGATAGCGAAACGCTCCGTAAAGTCCAGAATGTCGACGGTATCCTGGTACCCGGTGGTTTTGGCGAACGCGGTATTAAAGGCAAACTCAACGCCATTCAAATCGCTCGTGAAAACGGCATTCCGTTTTTGGGAATCTGTCTCGGTTTACAGTGCGCTGTAATTGAATTTGCCCGCAATGTTTGCGGCTGGAGTGAGGCTCACAGCACCGAATTCAATCATAACACTCAGTATCCGGTCATCGATTTAATGGAAGATCAAAAACGGATCGCTAATAAAGGCGGTACCATGCGCCTGGGAGCCTATCCGGCAGAAGTCAAGCCGGGAACTGTAGCTCATCAGATTTATCAAGCGAATGAAATCTCCGAACGACACCGCCACCGTTATGAAGTCAATAATATTTATTTGAAAGAATTAGAAAAAGTCGGGCTGATCGTGGGCGCCGTGAGCAAGGAATTGAACCTTGTTGAGATGATCGAAATCAAGAATCATCCCTGGTTCATTGGCTGTCAATTTCACCCCGAACTGAAATCGCGGATTGGTAAAGCCCATCCGCTTTTCCGGGAGTTCGTGTGCGCCGCCTTAAAATTTCACCAGAAAAGAGAAAAAGATGACGATAGTCTCAGTTAATAATATCCTGATCGGCGAAAATCAGCCGCTGGTTTTTATCCTCGGTCCTTGTGTTATTGAAAGTCGCGATCATGCCATGCAAATGGCGGAGAAGTTGAAAGAGCTTTCCCAAAAACTGGGCTTTCCGCTGATTTACAAGTCTTCCTTCGATAAGGCTAATCGTAGTGACATCGAAAGCTACCGCGGGCCGGGAATCGAAGCAGGTTTGAAAATCCTGGCCGAAGTCAAAAAGCAATTCGATTTACCCATCCTGACCGATGTTCATGAACCTTTTCAGGCCGAAGAAGCGGGTAAGGTGGTAGATGTTTTGCAGATTCCGGCTTTTCTGTGTCGACAGACCGATCTCATTCTGGCCGTTGCCCGAACTGGCCAGGTCGTCAATGTCAAGAAAGGACAATTCATAGCGCCGGCGGACATTAATAACATAGTCCGTAAAATCGAGTCCACCGGGAATCGCTCGATTTTGTTAACCGATCGCGGAGTCACGTTTGGATATGGTGGTTTAATTACCGATATCAGAGCTGTGCCCATTATGCAGAAAACCGGCTACCCGGTTATTTTCGATGCGACCCACAGTGCCCAAATCCCGGGTGGTCAGGTCACCAGCGGAGCACGTGAGTATATTCCGCATCTCAGCCGCGCAATGGTAGCCGCCGGATGTAATGGCATTTTTATGGAGGTACACGATGATGTTGTACATGCTCAAAGTGATCGGGCTACGCAATATCCGTTGGATAAATTACCGAAATTAATTACGGAACTAATGCAATTAGGCACATTAGTGAGGCAATTTTTATGAGCGACGCCTTACAGGAATGTCTGGCAAAAATCCGCCTGATAGTTGCGGATGTTGATGGAGTTTTCACTGACGGCTCGCTATATATTGGAGCGGATGGTCAGGAATTAAAGCGTTTTCATGTTTTAGACGGCGCCGGTATTGCTTTGCTGAGAGCCGTTAATTTTCCGATAGTCATGATTTCCGCCCGGCAGTCAACGGTAACTGAAAACCGGATGAAGGAGTTAGGATTGGGAGATGCACTTTATCAGGGCAATCCCGTCAAACTCGAGCCTTATGAGGCAATTAAAAAACGGTACGATGTCCGTGATGAGGAAGTTGCCTACATCGGAGACGATATTATCGATATTCCTGTGCTTAAAAGAGTCGGCCTGCCGGTGGCCGTTACCAATGCTTCGCCGGAAGTCAAGCAATATGCGCTTTACGTTACCCAGTTGAGGGGCGGAGAGGGTGCTGTCCGGGAAGTGATTGAATTAATTCTGGAAGCCCACCAGTTGAAACGGAAAGCAGTTGCAATTTTAACCAAAGAAATCTGCGAGGACCAATCACATAATGACTAAGAAATACCTTGATAAAGCTCGTGAATTGCTCCATTCGGAAGCCGAAGCCATCGCCGGGTTGGAAAAACTGATTGATAAAAATTTCGAAGAAGTGCTCGAAGTTCTGTTTAAAACAAAAGGTAAAATCGTCGTCACCGGAGTTGGCAAATCGGGACATATCGGGCATAAAATCGCGGCGACTTTTTCGAGTACCGGCACGCCGAGTTTTTTCATGCATGCCTATGAAGCCGGACACGGCGACCTGGGGGTCATTTCATCACAAGATACCCTGCTGATTATTTCCAACAGCGGCGAGACCGATGAAATAATTCACCTGATCCCGCCTCTAAAAAAAATGCATGTCCCGATTATCGGTCTACTCGGGCGCAATGAATCGACCTTAGCCCATAAATGCGACTATGTAGTCAGTACCCAGGTGAACGGCGAGGCCGATCCCATGCGCCTGGTGCCGACCACCAGTGCCATCGCAACTCTGGCGATGGGTGATGCTCTGGCGATCGGTCTGCTAGCCAAACGGCGATTCAGTCAGCGTGACTTTGCGGGTTTGCATCCGGGTGGTTCTTTGGGACGCAAGCTCCTAACCACCGTTGCAGATTTGATGCATACCGGGGCGGAGGTGCCCTTCGTAAAAGCGCGGGATACTATGCCGCAGGTTCTTTATGTTATGACCAAAAAGAGCCTGGGGATCGTGGGCGTTCTGGATGAATCGGATAATCTGATCGGCGTCATCACCGATGGTGACTTGCGGCGCGGTCTTGAAAGACAAAAGGATTTCACGAAACAATCAGCCATTAAGGTAATGTCTCGCAATCCCAAATGGATCAGACAGACCAGTCTCGCGATCGACGCCTTACACCTGATGGAAGAATATTCGATTACCAACCTGTTCGTTTTCAACGGTGAGCATAATCGCAAACCGATCGGAATTATCCATATTCACGATATTCTAAGCTACGGAATAATGTCTTGAAAAAAGCCTGGTCTGTATTAATTATTGCCGTAATCGGCTGGAGTTGTACTGAGGTCAAACAGGAAGAGACTCCTTTAACCGATCGCCAATATCCGGATCAGGAAATCTGGAATTCGGACATTACTTTGACTAAAGATGGTCATAAACGGGCCGTAGTCCATTCGGCGCATCTGACGCGATATAATGATCGTGCCTTTGTAAATATGGATACCGATGTGGCAGTTGATTTTTATAATGAAGAAGAGCGGCATCTGTCGCATCTGACATCCCAGACGGCTACCGTTAATGAGAACACGAACGATCTGGTTGCCAAGGGAAATGTGATAATTGTCTCCGATAGTGGTTTGACCCTTTATACCGAGGAAGTTAGTTGGGATCACCATAAAGAGCGAATTGTATCGGCAGTTTTTGTTACTTTTGTAACGCCCGATGATTCCCTGACCGGGATTGGTTTCGAATCCGATTCGGATTTGAAAAACTGGGTAATCTATAAACCCTCTGGAGTGACCAGTAGAGAATTAAAATATTGATGGCGGAAATGGACAATCAAGCGAATACGAAAACTCTTAAATCTGAAAATTTGGTAAAGGTTTATGGCAAACGGCGAGTCGTGAATTCCGTTAGTCTTGGGGTCTCCAAAGGTGAAGTGGTCGGATTACTCGGTCCAAACGGAGCCGGTAAAACGACGACCTTTCACATGTTCACCGGAATGATTAAACCGACTGTCGGTAAAGTTTTTATTAATGACCAGGAGATTACCCGCCTGCCGATGTATAAACGGGCGCAGCTCGGGGTTGGTTATCTCTCCCAAGAGCCGTCGGTTTTTCGCAAATTGACGGTTGAGCAAAATCTAATGCTGGTTTTGCAAACCCTTGGTATTACTCGACAGGAACAGAAAGAGCGCCTGGAAGTCCTGCTGGATGAACTCGATTTGCGGAAACTACGTAAGAGTCGGGCAGATACCCTGTCCGGTGGTGAAAGAAGGCGCACGGAAATTACCCGAGCCCTGATTACCAATCCGGATTTTATTCTGCTGGATGAGCCGTTTGTCGGTGTCGATCCAATCGCTGTGGAAGACATCCAGAAAATCGTAGTTAGTCTGAAAGATCGTGGAATCGGAGTGTTAATCACCGATCATAACGTGCATGAGACCCTTTCTATTACCAATCGTTCCTACTTGATGTTCGAAGGCCATATTCTGAAATCGGGAACCTCCGAATTTTTAGCCAATGATGAAGATGCGCGGCGTTTATATCTGGGAGAAGCATTTAAACTATCAAGATGATTCATTTATACCAGTCACAGGTTCAGAAACTGGCGCAGGAATTACACCTGACGCCCCAGCAGATTCTACAATCGACGATTCTGCAGTTGACTACCTTAGCACTCGAAGCCCGCGTGAATCAGGAACTCGAACAGAATCCGGTCCTGGAAGAACTAAGCCCCGACAGTACCGGTGAGATGGAAGAAAGTAGTCCAAATGACGATCGGGAAACTTCCGATGAGGATGATATCAACTGGGAAGAAATCCTGCCGCACAACGATGATTATGAACCCAAAGAGGAAGTCGATCCCGACCGAAAGAAAACTCAATTCATTCAACCGGCGCCGCGCGGTCTGGTGGAACACATTTTCGATCAGCTTAAACTACATAATCTCGATCCCGAAGAAGAGCAAATCGCGTCTGAAATAATCTGGAATCTGGATGAGCGTGGTTATCTCAGCTTACCGATAGAAAACATTGCTTATGGGTTAGGATTACCCGAAAAAAAAGTCCTGAAAGTATTGAAAGAAATTCAGGATCTCGATCCGACCGGATTAGCGGCCCGCGATTTAAAGGAATGTCTTCTAATCCAGCTTAATCAAATAGCGAATTCGGGGGATGCCGTTCAGGTAATCAAAAACCATTTCGAAGATTTTGCCAATCACCGTTATCAAAATATTATGAAAGCCTATGGTTGGGACAAGAAGCGAATGCAATTTATTCAGGATATGATCACTAAATTGAATCCCAAACCAGGCGCCGCATTGAACACACCCGATCCGCAATATATCGTTCCGGATTTAATTGTCGAGAAAATCGGCGCTGAATATATCGTTGAAGTCAACGATGCCCGCATACCGGAATTACAAATCAGTTCCACCTATTTGCAGATGGTTCGTAACGGTTCCAAAATTGACACCGAGACCAGGAATTATTTGAAACGCAAAATCGATACGGCTAAGTGGTTCATTCAGGCAATTCAGCAAAGGCGTCTGACAATGATCAGAGTCATGAGAGCCATCATTGCCCGGCAACCTGATTTCTTCGAGGATACCAGCAAACCTCTTAAACCCATGATCCTGAAAGATATTGCCGAAGATGTCAATATGGATATTTCGACTATCAGTCGGGTCACCAACGGCAAGTACGTACAATTGCGTTCGGGTATTTATGAATTGAAGTATTTTTTTAACGAGGGCATTAAAGACGAAGACGGAGAAGAAATATCGACTCGGATTATCAAGGAAAAACTGAAAGAAATAATCGCAAGCGAAAATAAGCAAAAACCTTACAGCGATGATCAATTATCGCATCGGCTCAGGAAAGAAGGCTATCTGGTGGCCCGCCGGACTGTAGCTAAATACCGCGAACAACTGAAATTACCAGTGGCCCGCTTGCGACGCATGGTTTGAGATTTTTATAACAGCGGCAGGAGGAAAAATGGCCGGGAAAAAAGTACGGATAAGCAATCATGAATACGAGGTCGCCACGGTATACTACTGGTTGATTATCCTGATGGCGTTGGTACTGGCGCTGGCTGTGACAGCTTTTATGTCTTTTTATACGATTTATCCCGGTGAAAGTGGAATAGTCGTCCGACTGGGTAAAGTGACTCAAATTAACGAACCCGGTGTTTACTGGAGACTGCCTTGGGGTATCGACCACCTGCATCGCGTTAAGGTCGATTATCAATATAGTGTCGAGTATGGTTTTCGTACGGCGATAGCCGATAGTGACATTATTGCTCAGGGTGATTTTTATCGGCCGGAAGCGCGGATTTTGACCGGCGACCTGAAAATAATCGACTTGCAATGGGTAGTGCAGTACCGCATAAAGAATCCCATAGACTACCTGTTCAGTGTTGAGGATCCCGAGCAAGTAATTCGTCTGGTAGGTCTGACCGCCATGCGCACCGCCGTGGGCGATTATTCCTTTCATGAAGTCTTTCAAACCGAACGCCGCGCGATTGCCGAAAAAGCCCAAAAATACATGCAAGCCAAATGCAATCTCTATAAAATGGGAGTCGCGATTCAACATGTTCAGCTACTACGAGCCTGGCCGGCTTTACCGGAACCGGAAGAAGAAGCACTTATTGTTCCCAATCAGTCAGAGTTACCGGTTGACTCTGTCCAGAGCGATTCGGTTGCGAAAGGATGGTAGAATCGGACGATAGAAATATGTTGAATTATAATTTAAAAACACAAGCAATCCCGGAGGTTCCGGATGAGTTTTAAAGCCTTAGTCTGGTTATTGATATTGGTGCTGGTAATATACGTTGGTTGGAAATCGGTAATAATTTTGGATGAGGACGAGCAAATGCTGGTCACCCAGATGGGCCATTTGATCCAGGAACCGGATACCGCCGCCGGCTTTCACCTGATCACACCATTGATATCGCAGGCTTATGTTTATAAAAAGAACCTGATTGAATGGCATAGTGAGGTAGCCGAGATGCCAACCAGGGATGATAAATTCGTTGCCATCGAGTCTTTCGCGTACTGGAAAATCAGTGATCCAGTGTCATTCTATCAGAGCGTTAAAACCATCGAGACCGCTGAGAAACGTCTGACCGATTTGCTGGATGGAATGCTGAGAGACGAGATTGCGCGCTATAGTTTGGCGGAATTGGTTAGAAGCAGTAATCGTCGGATGGACACCAGCGGGATACAAAACGTACTGAAAGTTCCGCAGAAAAAGACTTTATTTCAGGTTAAAGGTCAGCAACCGAAAATAAACGCCGCGATTTTCAATAATGCAAGCACTGCTCTGGATTCCCTGCGAATAGGTATCCGGCTGGTAGACTTTAACTTGAAAACTGTAAATTATATCCAAACCATTGAGTAAAGTACGGAGTCAGTATGCAGGAAAGACAAAGTCCCAGGATAATCGCCACGACCGTCATTGGCGTACGCCGTAATGGTCAGGCCGCGATGGGTAGTGACGGTCAGGTGACGATTGGAAACACGATCATGAAACATACCACCAAAAAAGTCCGTCGACTTTTTAACGATCAAGTCGTGGTTGGTTTTGCGGGAACTTCGGCCGACGCTATGACCCTGTTCGATAAGTTCGAAAGCGAGTTGGAAAAGTACAAGGGCAATGTCAATCGAGCGGCAGTCGAGCTGGCCAAGATCTGGCGCACCGATAAATATCTGCGCCAGCTTGAAGCTCTATTGACCGTAATGAATAAGGAAACGATGCTGATTATTTCCGGAACCGGCGACGTCATTGAGCCGGATGACGATATCATCGCGATCGGTTCGGGTGGCGCTTATGCCACCGCCGCGGCGCGCGCTTTCCTGCGGCATACCAATATGTCTGCGCATGAAATTGTAACCGAGTCGCTCCGCATAGCCGCCGAAATCTGTATTTATACCAATACCAATTTTACGATAATAGATCTATGATAAACAAAGAATTGACTCCGCGTGAAATCGTTCGTGAACTGGACGCCTATATCATCGGTCAGGATAAGGCCAAAAAAGCCGTCGCGATCGCCCTTCGCAATCGCTGGCGCCGGCAACGGGTTAAAAGCGCGATCAAAGAAGATATTTTACCGAACAATATCATTCTGATCGGGCCGACTGGTATCGGTAAGACCGAAATTGCCCGTCGCTTGTCCAATCTGGCCGGTGCGCCTTTCATCAAGGTCGAAGCTTCTAAGTTCACCGAAGTCGGATACGTCGGAAGGGATGTGGAATCGATTATCCGCGATCTAACCAATATCGCCGTTACGATGGTCAAAAATGAACGTATGACCGCGGTTAATAGTCAGGCAGTTCACATGGCTAACGAAAGGATTCTCGATATTCTGTTACCGCGCAGTGACACGAAAGTAAAATCGGAACCGGAAGAAGTTGATTTAGTCTCGAATGATAAATTCAATCGCACGCGTGAAAAACTGTGTCAGATGCTGGAACGTGGTGAGATGGAAAATCGGTTAATCGAAATTACCATTCACCAGGGTACTTTGCCGATGATGCAAATCTTCGGCCCGGCCGGTATTGAAGAGATGGAAATGAACCTGTCCGAAATGCTTGGTAGTGCCTTTCCACAGAAGAAAAAAATCCAGAAAACGACAGTCACCGAAGCCCGCAAGATTTTTATCCAGGAAGAGGCTCAAAAACTGATCGATATGGATATGGTAATCCGCGAAGCCATTCGCCGGGCGGAAGAAACCGGCATCGTTTTTATCGATGAAATTGATAAAATCGCCTCCACCAGTGATCAACACGGACACGGTCCGGATGTTTCGCGCGAAGGTGTCCAGCGCGATATACTGCCGATCGTAGAAGGCAGTAACGTTCAAACTAAGTACGGAGTCGTGCGCACCGAACATATCCTGTTCATTGCGGCGGGCGCTTTTCACGCCACCAAGCCTTCCGATCTGATCCCGGAGTTGCAGGGACGCTTTCCGATCCGGGTCGAGATGGATAACCTCGGCCGGGACGATTTCATTAAAATTCTCAAAAATCCGCGTAATGCGCTTCTAAAACAGTATACGGCTTTATTAAAGACTGAAAAAGTCGAGTTGATATTTGATGAAGAGGCAGTCGAAGAGATCGCCCAAATTGCGGCCGAGGTCAATGATAAGATGGAAAATATCGGAGCGCGCCGTCTGCATACGATTCTGACTACTGTACTGGAGGATATTCTTTACCGGGTCCCGGACAAAGATGTTCGCACGGTCAAAGTCACCCGCGAATTTGTCCAGGAAAGATTGCAGGACATCGTCCGCGACCGCGATTTGAGTCGCTATATACTATAATATTTTTACCTTTACGGGAGGATTGATGAAAAAGGATTTTTTACACATTACCGACCTGACAACTCCAGAGGTATGGGAATTATTTGACCTGACTAAAAAACTAAAAAGTGATCTTAAAGCAGGTCGGGAATACCTGCCCCTCAAGGGTAAAACCCTGGCGATGATCTTTGCCAAGCCGAGCGCCCGCACCCGCATTTCCTTTGAGACCGGCATGACGCAACTCGGCGGGCATGCCATTTACCTCGGCCCGAACGATATCGGGATCGGCAAACGCGAAGCCGTCAAGGACATTGCCCGGATGATTGCCCGCTATGACGATATTATCATGGCGCGTCTATTTGCTCATGCGCATATACTCGAACTGGCGCAATATGCGCCCGTCCCGGTCATCAACGGTCTGACCGATTATAATCATCCCTGCCAGGTCATGGCGGACATTTTTACGGTACTGGAACATCGCGGCAACCTGGACAACCTTAAAGTCACCTTCGTCGGCGACGGCAACAACGTCGTCAATTCCTGGCTGGAACTGGCAATGCGTCTGCCACTGCATTTTGTCCTGGCCTGCCCGCCAGAGTATGAACCGAATAACGATTTGCTAATCGAGGCTCAAAAAGGTGGGCTGAGCACGGTCGAAATTTCACACAAGCCGTACGAAGCCGTGCAAAATGCCGATGTGATTTATACCGATGTCTGGGTTAGCATGGGACAGGAAACCGAGGTCGAAAAACGCCAACGCGATTTCAGCGGATTCCAGGTCGATATGAATCTGGTCCACGCCGCCAAACCGGATGTATTAGTGATGCATTGCCTGCCGGCGCATCGCGGCGAAGAAATCACCGATGAAGTTATGGAATCTCCGCATTCGATCGTCTTTGACGAAGCTGAAAACCGCATGCATGTCCAGAAAGCGATTATCCATAAACTGATGATCGCTTAATTAATCCAAACACTAATCATACGATTAATAGCCTATTGCCAGGTCCAAATTTTTGGACTTGAAAATCGGATTTTAAATAATTAGATTGCAGGTGTTTGGTAAGGATTTAACCATGAAGAAAGTTTTGTTTATAGAGAAAATAAAATATTTATCCATAAACAAAACTCCTGAACTTATTTCTACAAACAGTAACTTTTTTCTATATACAGAAAACCGGAAGTGCGGAAAAGTGCAAGATAAACATATGTTATAGGTATTAAAAGCATTAAGTACAAGGCGCTATTATGAACAAAAAAGATATCAACTATTATTTGGCAATATTAATAATTATAAACATTGTCTCTCTAATAGGGAAAACACTAGAAGATA
>Ga0172370_10000096_pt1 | contig 116923 bp, 108 predicted proteins | sample LakKiv5m_FD_114538 | JGI IMG/M metagenome (GOLD analysis project Ga0172370, IMG submission 114538) | Freshwater microbial communities from Kabuno Bay, South-Kivu, Congo - kab_022012_11.5m | ecosystem: Environmental > Aquatic > Freshwater > Lake | place: Democratic Republic of the Congo...
CGCACAGGCTGGCACGCGCAATATCTTTGATTACAACGTCAAGATGAAATTGCAGGGGCAGAAGAAACTGCCGTATCTCGTCATCATCATTGACGAGTTGGCAGACCTGATGATGATCGCTCCTGATGAAACTGAAAAGACCATCACCCGCCTTGCACAGTTATCACGCGCTACGGGCATTCACATGATCCTTGCCACGCAGCGTCCTTCTGTGGATGTGGTGACGGGTCTCATTAAAGCGAACTTTCCCGCGCGCATTGCTTTTGCAGTGGCTTCCAATACAGACAGCCGCGTCATCCTCGACCAGCCCGGTGCGGAGAGATTGCTCGGACGCGGTGATATGTTGTATCAGGCGCCTGATGCACCCGGGGCCGCGCGTTTGCAGGGTGTCTTCGTTTCAGATAATGAAATTCAAAAATTGGTGGAATATTGGCGCACACAGGCCGGCGGAGGCAGTTCCTATGCGGTGGCCGGTGCGCCTGCCGATTCTGTTCCCGAAAATGTCCCGCTTAAACAAACGCCGTTATGGGAGGATACGCAAAAGGTGGAAGGCGATCCGCTGTTTGACGAAGCAGTGGCAATTGTCCGCAAGGAGGGACGCGCCTCTGTTTCCATGCTGCAAAGAAGGTTGCGCATCGGCTATACCCGCGCATCCCGCATTGTGGATACGATGGAAGATAAGAAGATCGTCGGTCCGCCGGAGGGAGGTACGCAAATGCGTCCGGTCCTGGATTATGGCCCCACCAGCCCGCCAAAGGACGATGGGATCTAACCTGAAAGAGGATTACACATCACGGTAATCCTCTTTATTTTACAATTTTGAAAAGACTAAAAAGGGTTTATGATACATAGTATAATCTCAGTAATACTTCCCTCGGAGAATAAATGACAGATAAGAAGATCCGTGTATTGGTTGCCAAGCCCGGGCTGGATGGGCATGACCGCGGCGCGAAGGTGGTTGCCCGCGCATTGCGCGATGCCGGCATGGAAGTGATCTACACGGGTTTGCGCCAGACTCCCGAAATGATCGCTGAAGCGGCCCTGCAGGAGGATGTGGATGTGGTCGGCCTGTCCATTCTTTCCGGCGCGCACATGGCATTAACTCCGCGGGTGATGGAACTGCTGAGAGCCAACGGGCAGACTCACGTGAAGGTCTTTCTTGGAGGCATCATTCCCGATGAGGACCTGCATCGCTTAATGGAGATGGGAGTGGCTGGCGTTTTTGGTCCCGGCGCATCCACCGAAGACATAGTTCGCGATGTCCAGATGGCAATTGCAGGGTAGCCTGCATCCCACACAGAGCAAAGGCTCTGTGTTTTGTTCTTAAATCAAAGATCATCACAGATGAAAGGGATTTATTTTTTATATAGGCTCCATGACCTACTCTCAAGCAGTTCTTAACGGTGATCGTCTGGCCTTGGCGCGCTTGCTTACGCAAGTGGAAAATAACACGCCCGAAGGACGCGCTGCATTAATTGAATTATTTCCTCATACGGGCAAAGCGCACCTGATCGGTGTGACGGGCGCGCCAGGTACCGGTAAATCCACATTGGTGAATCAACTGGCCTTGCTTTATCGCAAGGCGGAAGACAGGCGCGTGGCAATTGTGGCGGTGGATCCATCCAGTCCATTCACGGGCGGCGCGGTGCTCGGTGATCGTGTGCGGATGCGCGATCTTTCCGGTGACCCAGATGTGTTTATCCGCTCGATGGCAACGCGCGGGTCATTGGGCGGCCTGGCGCAGTCTACGGCCAATATGGTGCAGGTTTTTGATGCGGCCGGATTCGACGTCATCATCATTGAAACGGTCGGCGCCGGTCAAAGTGAAGTGGATATTGCCCGTCTCGCACATACCACTTTGGTGGTGGAAGCGCCCGGCCTTGGTGATGACATCCAGGCCATTAAAGCGGGCATCCTTGAGATCGCGGATATTCTAGTCATTAACAAGGCGGATCGATCCGGCGTGGAAAATACCGAGAAAGCCCTGAAGTCGATGCTGGAATTGGCGCACCCAACGGAAAGGGTTTTCAGGCACCACGGCTCAATCATGCCGGCGGTTGCTCCTAAACAAGATTCATCGACTCCTCTGATGTGGGTTCCTCCAATTCAAAAGACGATTTCGATTGAAAGCAAGGGTATCGTGGAATTGGCAGAAGCGATTGCGCGGCATGTGACACACCTTCGTCAGGGCGGAGGCTGGGCGGTTCGTGAGCGTGCCAGGCTGGAGGTCGAGTTGGAGGCGTTGATCCGTGAGGCGTTGTGGAATCAGTTCCATGAAAAAGTTCCACAGGAGCAATATGAAAGTGTGCTTGAGAAGGTCGTCCAAAGAAGTGTTTCGCCGTGGGAAGCGGTGAAGGAATTGTTGAAGGGCAGGTTCAAATGAGCATGATTTATGGCGAACGGGTGCGTTTGCGCGCTGTGGAGCGCGAGGATGTAAATAAGTTTCACGAATGGGTGAATGACCCGGAAGTCACACGAGGACTTACGCTTTATTTGCCGATGTCGATGACAGATGAGGAGAATTGGTTCAATTCACTGGCGAAGCGCGACCAGGAAGAAAAAGCTCTGGCAATTGAAGTTCGCAAAGGAAGGAATTGGAAGTTGATCGGCAATTGCGGCGTGTTTGGCATTGAGCATCTGAACAGTTCCGCCGAACTTGGAATTATGATCGGCGATAAGTCTGAATGGGATAAGGGATATGGCTCCGAAGTGATGCTCCTGCTCCTGCGCCATGGTTTTGAAACCTTGAACCTGAACCGCGCATTTTTGCGAGTCTATGTGGATAATGTACGCGCTGTGCGTTCCTATGAAAAAGCCGGCTTTGTTTTGGAGGGACGCCTGCGCGAGGCGCGTTATAAATTTGGTAAATATGAAGATGTTCTGATCATGAGTGTTTTACGCTCTGAATGGATGTCTCGAAAGAAGGAGGAGTAGGGTATGCACCATGTTCATCATGATTTGAAAGTGTATGGCGGCATAAAACTTTTTGCGGGCAGCGGCGCGCCTGAGCTGGCTCAAAAGATTGCCGATTACCTCGGCCAGCCGTTGAGCGAACGTGAGGTGATCGAATTCCCAAACGAGAATATTTTTATTAAGTTGGGCGGAAGCGTGCGCGGGCAGGATGTGTATGTGATCCAGACCACCTCTTCACCTGTGCATTACAACTTAATGGAATTGCTAATCATGATCCAAACTCTGCGGCTGGACTCCGCGGCGCGTATTACGGTGGTTGTGCCATATTTATGTTATGGTCGTTCGGATAAAAAGGACCAGCCGCGTGTGCCGATCACTGCGCGTTTGGTGGCGGATATGCTGGAAGTGGCTGGCGCAGACCGTTATATGACTCTCGATCCGCACGCCGGGCAAGTGCAGGGGTTCTTCTCCATCCCCGGTGATGTATTAACCGCTTCACATTTACTCATCAGCCACATTAATGAAAATGTACGCGCAAACATGCATGACCCAGTGGTCGTTTCAGTTGACCTCGGCTTTGCAAAGAAGGGCCGCAATTACGCGGCAGATATGGATATGCCGATTGCGTTCATTGAAAAACGACGAACGGGAAATGATGCCAAGGCTGAAGCGCTGACCCTGATCGGCGATGTAAAGAACCGCGATGTGATCATTGTAGATGACGAAGTGGATACCGGCGGCTCCATCGCCCAGGCTGTGGAGATTGTGAAGCAGAAAGGCGCGCGCGATGTGTACCTGGTGTTCGTTCATGCCATCCTCTCGCGTGACGGCGCAGAGCGCCTTGCCTCCCTGCCTATTAAGCAGATTATCACGACGGATACATCCCCTCTCTCCTCTGAAAAGATGAAATGTCTCGAAGGACGTATCACTGTGCTTTCTGTGGCTTCCTTGTTGGGTGAAGTAATTAAACGTGCGTACGAGGGCCGCTCGGTTGGAGAAATGTTCAACGAGTAGCATATCTCTGCAAGCGGTTCTTTGTCGAAGCAAATCCCTCGTAACAGTAGATTGCTTCGGGCGAAAGATTACCGCCCTCGCAATGACATCGGTACCCCATGCCCGAACTTCCAGAAGTTGAAACCATCGCACGCAGTATAAGACCGGAATTGGTCGGGAAAACCATCCTTTCCGCCGATTTGCTCTGGGCGCCCACACTTGCAGCTCCATCTGTCAAACAATTCAAACAGCAGGTGCAGGGGCAAAAGGTCAGAGATGTATCGCGCCGCGCAAAGTATCTTGATATTGTGCTGAAGGATTTCCATCTGCTCATTCACCTGCGCATGAGTGGCGATATAATGATCAGGTCAAGCAAGGTCGTACCGGAAAAACATGACAGGCTGCTGCTGAACCTTTCGAGCAGGAAATATCTGGCCTTCAACGATACCCGCAAGTTTGGCCGCGTATGGTTCACACATGACCCCGAGAGTGTGCTTGCAAAACTTGGCCCTGAACCTCTTGAAAGCGGCTTCACGTCCAGGTGGCTTTTTGAGAATCTGCGTAAACATAAACGCCAGCTGAAACCGCTGCTGCTTGACCAGACATTTATTGCCGGGCTTGGCAATATTTATACGGATGAATGTTTACACATGGCGAAACTGCATCCGCTCTCGTTGTCGAAGGATGTTTCGCGGAAGCAGGCTGAGGCTTTGTGTGAAGCGATCCAGTCTGTTCTTAAGGAAGGCATCCGCCGCAACGGCGCCAGTATAGACTGGGTCTATCGTGGCGGTGAATATCAAAACCATTTCCGTGTATATGACCGCGAAGGCGAACCCTGCCTTATGTGTGGCGCCAAAATACAAAAACTTACAGTAGGTCAACGCGGTACGCATGTTTGTCCGAAATGTCAACGTTTGAGGTAACACCATGCCAGAAGGATTTACTCTTACCCCCATTCTTATCCCGCTGGGCACATTGATATTAGGCTGGGTGATCGGCTTTTTTGATTCCAACAATCGTTCGGCAAAGAAGATAAAGGAAGCCCAAGTCCGTGCAGAGCTTGCTCAAGAGGAGGCGCGGAGAAGGTTTGAGCAAGCCGAACAACAAATCGCACTTAATGCTCAAGCTCTGCAGGACGACCCCGCTTTGCTGTGCATCAAAATGAAAAATGGGCGTACCATTCTTGAAATAGACGGCGCACCTGTTGGCGGCGCATTATCCCCAGATAAAAGAAAGCGCTTGATCGATTTACTCACGATTCTTCGTCCCTACCTAGAAGGTGGACAGCCTCGGCAGCCTGCTCAAAAACCCGCCGTATCATCCCCAGTGGTGACGCCCGCTCAGACCCCTCCCATATCATCATTCCAAAAGGAGCCGCCTGTTCAAAGACCGATCTCTCGTCCCACGTCGCCTCCTGCCACTGTCAAACCAGTCGAGCCAACGCTGGGTACGATCCTCTCTCCCGCAAAGAAAATTACAGAAGAAAAACCCTTTGCGTCTCTGAGTATCGTGGGACAGATTGACTCCATTTTGCAATCTCGAATGATGAACACACCGCTTGCCGGGCAGGGCATTCGCTTGAAGGAATCGCCCCAGGGTGCAGTGGAAGTTTATGTGGGTTTGCAAAAATTTCACAGCGTGGATGATGTTCCCAATCAAACCATCAAGGCTGTCATACGCGCCGCGATTGCGGAATGGGAGGAGAAATATACGCCGGGAGTGTAGGATTTTAAGGCGCAGTTTTGTTTATCTTATTTCAACTGAAGAACTTTATTCCCTCTTATACCTTGCGGATAACACGGGGCAATTGACGTTATCAGCGATCTCGGCGGTTACATTTGGCATGTAGAGTTGACGTAAAGCGTGCGAACTGTATAGCGAACCCATACATAGCAGGTCGTAACTTCCCTCTTTAACTTCAGCCAATATTTCCTCCACCACATGACCCTGGCGTGCTTTTACGTTTGCGGTTAAACCATCGTTTTTGGCGATCTCCATGGCCTGCCGCAGACTGCGTCCAACGGGGGTGTCTGTATCAACGAGGGTTTGCCAGTGTTCGCTCACGGTTTTGGCTGTGGGGTATTTCATATCAATGTGAGGGACGATATGAAGAAAGGTGAGCTCAGCGCGGGTTTTCATTGCCATTTGCATGGCGATGTGTTCCGCAGTCACTTCATAACCAAGTCCGCCAATGCAGATCAAAACCTTTTTCAAAGGCAGTTTTACCATAGGCACATATAAGATCGGTTGTTCGATCTCTTCCATCAAATGACGAATGGAACGTCCCGTTATCAAGCGGCGGATTTGCGGGCGTCCCAGGGGTCCGATCACGCTGATGTATGTCCCCTGGTTTGCCTTGCGAGGGATGATATCCTCCGCATTTCCGTTCTGCACTTCGAGTTTGTATTCCACATTATTTTGTTGAAATAAATCCACAGCCCGTGCAAAGACCTCCTCCAGGGGGTGGTGGTCGTCTATCGCGGCGGGATTCAGTTTCTCGGTCACGCCGAGCAGCGAAACCCTCATTTTAAGGGTGGCAGCCAGCCATGTGCCATATTCAATGGCTGGTAATGTGCCTTTATATCCGTTTGTTGCAATCAATAATTCAGGCTGCATAATTAATCTCACTTAACGAAAAAGGATTACGCCGAGAATCCCCGCACTGATTAAAACCAGGGGAGACGGCAGGTCAAACCACAAGGCAATTGCGCTTAATGCGGCGATGATTAATGTGCGCCTGCCGATTTTCTTTGTCTGGCCCACGCGGAAGAGTTCCCACGCTACAAAAATGATCAAGGCCGCCACTGCCGGACTCATGCCTGCTACAAATCCCTTAAGCCAGTCCTCCTGTTGAAATTGCTGCAGGACCGCGGAAACGATGAGCATCATCACAGTGGGCGGGAGGATCGCACCAAGGAGTGCAGTGAAGACGCCGGGTACTCCACCTGCCGCATAGCCGACGAACATGGCAAGTTTCAACGCTTCACTGCCGGGCAACACATTTGAAAAGCCAATCGCTTCCACAAATTGCTCCTCGGTCATGATCGTGCCAACCGCCTCCTTGTATAACAAACCAATCGAGGCGGGACCCGAAGGAGAAAGCAGATTCACTTTCAGAAACATCCACAATAATTTGAGCCAGATTAAAAATTTAGTTCGATTCATTGGGATAGGAAAATAATACCGATCAGGCCCGCCAAAATAATAACGATGCGCTCAGGGAGTTTGAGCCACATGGCTGTAAAACTGACAATGCCAAGCAGCCAGCCGAACCAGCCTGTGGCGCCGCTGCCTTTGTCAAAGATCTTCCATGCTGTGAAAACCATCAGCACGGAAATGGCGGGGGCGAGTCCTTCGACGAAATTGCTGACCCATGCTTCACGGCGCAGGCGGTGCAGGACCATGGTTACGCCGAGGATGATAATGGTGGGAGGTAAAATGGATGCAATCAATGCGACGAATCCCCCCGGAATACCGGCGGCGGTATAGCCAACATACATGGCAAGTTGCAGAGCGTCACTGCCTGGCAGGACGGATGAAAGTCCAACTGCTTGTACGAATTGACCCTCTGTAACCAGTTTCCCCACTGCTTCATGATAAAGCAAACCTACCGAGGTAGGTCCAGAGGTGCTGAGTAAATTGACCTTTAGGAATATCCAGAAGAGTTGAGAGAGAATGTCCACAACATTAAGTCTATCATGCTATCATTGCGCCTTCCATTATCAAAAGCCATTCCTTTGTAGCCAATCCCTCTCCTCCGCCATAGCCATGGAGTTTGCCGTCTTTACCGATAACGCGGTGGCAGGGAATGACGAGCGGCATGGGATTCGTGGCATTGGCACGCCCGACTGCACGGTAGGCCTTTGGATTTCCGACCTGCGCGGCGATCTCTGCATAGGCGCGTGTCTCACCATAGGGAATGTCAAAGACGGCTTTCAAGGTCTTCTGTTGAAAGGGACGTAAAGTTGACCAGTCAATTGCGAAGGTGAAGTGTCGGCGTTTTCCTATCAGGTATTCGCGGATTTCTTTTCCGTAGGTTTGGATCATCTTTTGATTTTGTTCCACGGGTTGTTTAAGACGCAGTAAATACGCGGCCAGCCTGGATTGAGAGTCTGCCCATTCAACAGCCAGCAGGCCAAAGTTTGAGGCAGCGAGGCGTAAATCTCCAAGAGCAGTGCGATTCAGTTCGCCAAGATAAATTTTTGAGGAGGAGAATGTCATTTTGTCATCCTTTATCAAAAAACCATTGCAAACTTGTTAATTGTCGGACAATCGTAGGGCAGTCGTAGGCTTCCAGTCAAGTAGTTTTGAGACAATCATGATAAATTTACTAGCGTAAGGTGATTTCTCTTCTCCTCCTTTCTTAGAGAACCACGGTCGGCGTCCGTGGTTCTCGTCGTTTAAGGGGACAAGGGCAGTATAATCGCCTCATCAAACTCTTGCGAGGGTAATATGCCTGTACAAATCACAATTATTGGTCTTGGACAAATCGGCGCATCACTTGGATTGGCGCTTGCGGCACATAAAGACAAGGTTACAACTGTCGGACACGATAAGGATTTTAGTATTGAGCGGCTTGCGCAAAAAAAAGGGGTAGTGGATAAAACGAATCACAGCCTTCCGGGTTCTGTGGAGGATGCGAACGTGGTGGTGCTTGCCCTGCCCGTTCATGAGGTGCGTGAAACTTTGGGTTATATTGCGCAGGAACTTAAAAAAGATACAGTAGTGGTGGATATGACCCCGGTCAAAGCCGAGGTTGCAAAATGGGCGCAGGAAATTCTGCCCGATGGAGTTCATTATATAGGACTCGTCCCCGCAATTGGGCCTGACCATTTACATGAGACAGAAACGGGTCTGGACTCAGCCAGAACTGATTTATTTACGAAAAGCACTTTCCTGCTTTCGGCTCCTCACGGCACGCCCGGCGAGGCAATTCAATTGATTTCAGGACTTGTCAGTTTAACGGGTGGCAGTATTTTGATCACCGATTTTGTTGAATCAGATGGTTTGATGGCTTCTGTTCATCTCCTGCCGCAGTTGGTCTCCGCCTCTTTATTGAACGCGACGATGGATCAGCCCGGCTGGCAGGAAGCTCGCAAAGTGGCAGGCCGTGCATACTTCGCCGCCACTTCAACCCTGACAGATCAGGATGACGTCGAGGCTTTGCGGATACTAACTTTGCAGGATCGCGAGAATGTGATCCATCGATTGAATGCGATGATTAATGCCCTCGTTGATTTGCGTGATGACATTGAAGATGGGAATGAAGACGCCTTGCAGGATCGTTTAAAAGCCGCGCAGGATGGACGTAAGAACTGGCTGAACGAACGCTTCACTGCAAACTGGATGGAAATGAAACGCGAGATCGTTGAAAAAACATCCATCAAGGAAAGATTGCTCGGTACGATGTTCAGCAAGCCCGATAAAAAAGATAAATGACCTGCTATTGTTACATGCTCGAATGTGCGGATGGAACCTACTATACCGGCTGGACAACCGATCCCGAACGCCGTGTGAAACAACACAATAAAGGTGCGGGCGCGCGTTACACAAAGACCCGTCGGCCCGTGAAACTGGTCTATCTCGAACCGCAGCCCGATAAGGTGGCAGCAATGAAAAGAGAGAGAGCCATCAAGACCCTCTCTCGAAAACAAAAAATGGAATTGCTGCGCATTTAATCCGTAAACAAAGGCAGATGTCCCAGCGAATAAATGTGCAGCCATTGCGCGCGATCACCTTCGGTCAGGATGGCCGCCTCGCCTGCCACGCTTGCGCCAGCTTTGTCCAGGATCATGCGCATGCCCTGCAGGGTGGAACCTGTGCTGATGACATCGTCCACGATCAATACTTTTTTACCTTTAATCGACTCACGGTCTTTTTCATCCAAGATCAAAACCTGCGGTTGACCGGTGGTGATGGAAAGCGTCTCCGCCCGAATGGCATCGCCCATATACGGCTTGTATAGCTTGCGGAGAACGATATAAGATTTTTTCGTTTCCACTGAAAGCGCATGCGCCAGGGGAATGGACTTGGCTTCTGCCGTGGCGAGTATGTCGTAATCAACATCCTTTAATTTTTTGGAAAGATCGCGCGCACAAGCCTGGACCAGTTCTGTATCTCCAAGAATGTTCAGGATGGCAATCCGTAAACCGGGCTTGATCTCAAAGAGGGACAGTTCACGTTTGATGCCTGCGATCTCAATCGAATATGTTTCATGTTTGGACATAATACTTCTCCATTGAAAATTTGCATCGGTAGTTTATCACAAATTATAGTATGTCCTTGCCAGGAGGGTGTTCTTCCCGACGAAGCAATCTTAAGTAAAGTTGGAGATTGCTTCGTGCGAAGGACGAGAACGCCCTCGCAAGGATACTTCCTGTATAGAAAATTTGTGCTATACTCTGCCAATGCGCCCGATTCGATCCTCTGATATTGGAAATTACCTGTACTGTCGCCGCTCGTGGTGGTATCGCAAGACCGGGACTCCCTCCGAGAATCAAGCCGAACTTGCAGCCGGGACGGACCTCCACAAACAACATGGCTGCCAGGTCCTTGCCTCGGTTCTTACACGGACCGTTGGCCTGGCCCTGCTGCTTGTGGCCATTATTCTGCTGGTGGCATATTGCACCGCACAACTTTAATCACATTGATTGTTCAAGATCCAACAAAAAGGCCAAACCATGTCTGATCTATTAAACCGTCTTGCTTATTTGCAAACCCGTCGTGATAGAACGCCCAATCTGGATCTGGCGCGTAAGCTTGTCGCGCAAAATGATAAAGAGGGCATTCGTGAAATTGCCGAAAATATGTGGAATGAAAATAAAAATATTCACTGGGATTGCATTCACGTCATGTATGAAATCGGCGCCATCGACCCAAAACTCATTGAGCGATATGCCGAGGATTTTATAAAATTATTAAACAGCAGGCACAACAACATGGTATGGGGCGCAATGACTGCACTTGCAGAAATAGCCAAGGTCAACCCCGATTTTATTTTCAAACATCTGGAGGAGATCAAGAAGGCCAGGGAGGCAGGCTCGGTCATCACTATTGATAATTCCATTTCTGCGCTGGCACAGACCGCCGCCGCGAACGAGAATTACAACAGGACCATCTTTCCTTATCTGCTCAAGCATTTATCTACCTGCCGTCCCAAGGAAGTGCCGCAACATGCAGAGAGAATATTACCTGCTGTGAATGAATCCAATAAAGATGAATTCATCAAAGCCTTAAGAAAAAGGAATAATGATCTTTCCGGTGCAGCGTTTACACGACTGGGCCGAATAATACGACTGGCGGAAAAACTATAACCCGATCGCTAAATAAAGGCCGCTGAAATGCTCTACCTTGCCCTCGCCCTGCTCGCCATTGCCGTTATCTTTTTCTGGCAATCGAATCGCCAGCAAAAAGCCGCAGGCCTGCCCGGTGGGCGCGTGATTTACACTGATACCCGAGGTTGGGGAAAAGTGGAGAAGCCGCTTTTTGACGCCGTGCTTGGTTTGACAGGCAAACCGGATTATCTGATCGAAAAGAATGGACAGATTATTCCCGTGGAGGTTAAGTCGGGGCGCGCACCGCAGGCAGCGTATGATTCGCATATCTTTCAACTGGCCTCGTATTGTCTGCTGGTCGAAAAAACATATGGCAACCGTCCGCCCTATGGCATCATCCATTACGAGAACCGCGATTTCGCCATTGATTACACGCGGGAATTGGAATCCGCTTTGATCGAATTACTGGCTGACATGCGCGAGGATGACTTGAAGGGAAGTGTTCCCCGTTCGCATGAGCAGGCGTCCCGTTGTAATCGATGCGGGTTTCAAAATGCCTGTGATCAAAGGCTGGCTGAGGGGCAATAGTCAAAACCGTTTTCAGTTTAGCTATGTCCCTATCCTCTACAAAAGGTATAATTTCAGCATGTCTGTGTCATTCATCCCCAAACGGCCCGTTGTCACGGCGTATCCAAAAATGCCCGAAGCCTTTGCGGAAGCGGAAGCCATATCTGCCTTCCTTAAAGAAAAAGGCATGGATGCGCCCTATGGCTCCTTGTACAATGAGGACCTTCGCAAGCGCGTGAAAAAAGGCGAATTTGACATGCTCATTGCTGTCGGCGGCGATGGCAGTGTCTTGCGGGCCGGTCATTTATGTGCGCCATCGGATGTGCCGATTTTGGGGGTGAACCTTGGCAGGCTCGGGTTTCTCATTCAGGTCGACCGCAAGGAATGGCGCGAGTATTTTGTAAAATTACTAAATGGCGAAGCGTGGATCGAGAATCGCATGATGCTGCGCGCCGAACATATTCGCGCAGGCGAGAGTATTGGGCACTCAAATGCTTTGAACGAAGTGGTGGTTGGGCGTGGACAAAACCTGCGCCCAGTTCGGTTGACGGCTTTTGTGGACACACGTCAACTGACCAGTTATGTGGCAGATGGGTTGATCGCATCCACCGCCACTGGTTCAACTGCTTATGCGCTCGCAGCAGGAGGGCCGATCCTGCCGCCGGAGTTGCGCAATATTTTGCTGGTACCCATTGCGCCGCATCTTTCCGTGGACCGCGCAGTTGTGTTATCTGAAGGCTCTTCCGTAAATATTGTTGTTAAAAGTGAAAATGCAGTTCTGAGCGTGGATGGTCAACTGCCATCGCCGTTGATGGAAGACGACCAGGTGAATGTCACTGCTGCCGATGTGACCGCGCAATTTGTCCGCTTTGGAGACCCGGGTTATTTCTATCGTAATATCACCGCCCATATGAACGAAAACTCTTTAGGACTTCCTGAATGACTGAATCGAATACTACGACCTACTGCTACGCTCATCCCACCCGCGAAACCAGCCTGCGTTGCAAGCGCTGTGAACGCCCGATGTGTGCATCCTGTGCGGTGCGGACGCCCACTGGTTATTTATGCAAGGATTGTGTCCGCTCACATCAGAAGGCTTTTGATACTGCCATGTGGTACGACTACCTGACGGGCGTGGGTGCAACCATTGTGCTTTCATTGATCACCAGTGTCCTGGTTGCATTTATCGGGTCTTTCATCGGATTTTTCATGTTCTTCATTGCGGCTGGCATTGGCGGCGGTGCAGGGACTTTGATCTCAAATATTACCTTGCGCGTCATTAATAAACGCCGCTCAAAACCGTTGTTCATGGCCTGTACAACAGGTATGGTTTTGGGCGCTTTGCCTGTCGTGATCGGACTGCTCTTGATGGGAAATATCTATGGCGTCATCGGGGTTGTCATATACCTCGTGATTGCGACCCCGCTGGTTTATACCCGTATCTCGGGGATCCAACTTTAACCCATGCTTACCGAACTCCACATCCAAAATTTTGCCATCATAGATAAACTGGATCTGCGTTTCAGCCCAAGCCTCATCATCCTCACAGGTGAGACGGGCGCGGGAAAATCCATCATCCTCGATGCGGTTGTGATGCTCATTGGCGGCAAGGCGGATACAACCTTTATCCGCACGGATTCGGATGCCGCATTTGTGGAGGGGGTGTTCCAGCTCAAAGGCCCGGAAAAAGAGGCGGTGCACGAAATCCTCAAACGTGAAGAGTTGATGGATGATCCCAATTATGTGGTGCTCATGCGCGAAGTCCGCAAGGAGGGGCGCAGTGTGGCGCGCGTGAACGGCCGCACGGTGAATGTCGGATTGTTGAAGGAACTGGGTGCGCTCTTGATTGACATCCATGGGCAGGCGGAACATTTGTCTTTGCTTGATTCTCGCGCACACCTCGGCCTGCTTGACCGCTATGCGGAGGTTGCGATACCGCTAAAGGAGTACCGCCAGACCTATCAAGCCTTGTTGAATTTGCGCCGTGAGTTGAACAATCTGCAAAAAGCGCAAGCGGATGCAGAGCGCCGCACGGAAACCCTCACCTATCAGGCCGAGGAAATCGAAGCCGCAAATTTAAAGGCCGGCGAAGATGAAGAACTTCGCAAAGAACGCGACAGACTTGCGAATGCAGAATCGCTGGCACAGAATGCGCAGGAAGCATTGGCAGTCTTGGATGAAGGCTCGCCCGAAACACCTGCGGCTACAGATTTGGTCGGTCAAGCTGCGCAGGCCCTGGCGGCGCTGGCAAAAATCGATGAAGGCCAGGCCGAGCTGGCCAATCAGGCAGAGGTTATGTTGGATACGCTGTCTGATATCATCCACGGCTTGCGCGATTACCTGGAAGAGATCGAATTCAATCCAAAAAGATTGGAAGATGTTGAAGAGCGTCTGGACCTGGTGCACTCGCTCACACGAAAATATGGCGGCAATATCCCTGCGGTCGTTGCATACGGCGCGGAGGCCCGCAAACAATTGGAAACCATCACTGGCGCGGCGGATCGGATCGCTGAGTTGGAAATGCAGGAAGCAAAACTTCTTGAAAAGCTTGGCAGGCAGGGCGTTGCCCTGTCGGAAAAACGCAAGTCTGCCGCCGTTGAAATGGGCAAGGGTATCGAGACTGAACTTGATGATCTAAAAATGGCTTCCGCGCAATTCGGTGTGGATTTCCAAACCAGGACTGACCCCAACGGTGCGCCTCTTGCGGATGGAACCCGCATCGCCTTTGACCAAAACGGATTCGACCGCGTGGAGTTTCTCGTCGCCCCGAATCCCGGCGAAGGACTTAAGCCGCTGGCCAAGATCGCATCCGGCGGCGAAACCTCGCGTTTGATGCTCGGCTTAAAGAATGTGATGGCCGGCGCAGACGAAGTGCCCGCGTTGATCTTCGATGAAATTGATCAGGGTATCGGCGGCCGCGTGGGCATGGTTATCGGCCAGAAGTTATGGAATCTCTCGCGCACACATCAGGTTTTTTGTGTAACGCATCTTCCCCAGCTGGCCGTCTTTGGCGACCAGCATTATCAAGTGCAAAAACTTGTGGACAAGGGTCGAACGCTGACTCGCGTGGAACTGCTTGAAGGTGAACCGCGTCTGTTGGAGCTTTCGCAGATGCTCGGCGAGGTGGGCGAAGGCACACTCCGCTCTGCGCACGAGTTATTGCAGACCGCCAGGCAAATGGTGAAAAGTCCGAAAAAATAGGGGAAAAAAAGGCGGACGCTTTCAAGCGTCCGCCTTTTTTGTTGGTTTTGGATGTGAACTTAAATGATGACCGCCAGGGTGAGGGGGGCACCCTAGCGGTCATCACTATCAATAATACTACAAGGAATAATTTCGTGCAAGGTGTTTCAGGTTAGAAATTCATTAAAATATGTAAGTGTAAATTCAGTGCCCTGAGTAGGAATCGGACCTACATCTAAGCCTTAGGAGTGCCTTGTTCTGTCCATTGAACTATCAGGGCGATGATCAGGATTATACACAAAAGGATAAAATATATCCATGTATTATCCAATCATTCATTCGAACATTTGGAATGACGGCCGCTACATCGGCCTGCATTTCCTGCAAGGTTTGTGTGAATGAATCGAAGACTTCCGGTTTTCTCTTTTTTTGATTGCCACCACTGCGTTCTGCCCTGCCGCCTGTTCGGCCTCGTTGTCTTGTGTGGAGACCGCGTTCTCCCAAACCAAACAAAAGCGGAAATATATGAGCTGGTCTGTAAAGCCTGTCACGGCAATAAGGGATAGGGTCTTAGTGACGACTAGCGTGCCCAGCGGAATCCTGTTTTATGGACTGGCAGGTCTGTAAACGCGTATCACCGTCAAATGCTCGGCGAATCTGACGGTAGCACTGGCGCAATTGTTTTTATGATCCGAAATGGGAACGAACTTAAGCGAAGATTTGTTGTGCAAGATTGTCTCATTGCGGGGAAGCCGTTACCGTCAATTAGTATTCTGTCTCACGGGTGAGCACCAGCAAAGTTAGATATGTTGCACGACCAATATCATACAACTTGGCTGGATCGATGATGGCAACTGTATCTTGGGGGGTATGTGCCAGGGAATCAGAGCCATCCCAGGAAATGGACAAGGTCATAGCATCGCGTCCACCGAACGCTGTTGGAAGGGGCATACCATAATGTGGATTTCGTCCACGCGTAGTGGTCGGCAGGCCATAGCGCGAGGCATCTTCCTGGAAGAGCTTAACTAGGCGATAACTACTGTCATTGCCCAGATTGATCGCGTCACCCGTCCCATAACCAACGCCGGAAAGTTCAATAACACTCTCAACGGTCAACTCGTTCGCACCGGGACGAGCGTTCAACACATTCACTATGCTCAATCCCTCCTGGCGTTCCCCGCCCGACCAAGCTACAAATAGGACGGTCTTATCGGGTTGATAGACGCTTTCCTTCAAAAGACGCGCCAACTCCAGCATCATGGCAACGCCGCTGGAATTGTCATTCGCGCCAGGATAGACCGTCCCGGTCAGATCGGTGCCCAAGCCATCGAAATAAGCGCTGACAATGATAACCTGGTTCTCGGTACCCATGAAATGTCCCTGCCCAGGGATAACGCCCACGACGTTGATATACTCTTCATTGAGGTAGTTATCTGACCGGCGCGGCAACAGCGACATACTGACTTGCGTCCCTTCCGTTGTCAATTGCATTTGACCCGGTTTCAAGGTTTCCCGGGCAGCATCCAATTCTGCCAGGCTGCTACCAGCCGTTTTCAGCAAGGTATCGGCTACTTGAGGGGAAATAACCAAATAGGGATTAACTGTGCGATTTTGAGATCCCGGCGGCCCGAACGTCAAGATATTGTACGGATACACATCCCGGTGTTCCAACGAGAAAGTGTCGTTCGCAACCACCAGAATACCCTTCAAAGGTTTCGGGTTGACCTTCTCAATATCTTCTGCTCGTACGATCACGATGTGATCCATCGCCTCGCTATTGCTCAAGCCAAACTCATCGCTCAAGGATGGGTCCAAGGTTGGACCATAGGCAGCCCCCATAATAGGAGCTTGCCCATCTCCATACATTCCAGCAGAGCGAGCGATCTCGGTAAAGTCTTTTTTGTAGGTCAATTCCTTGATTGGCTGCCCGGATCCATCTAGAATGGTCAGTGTAGGAGTTTCAAAGAGATGGATACGTGGTTGCACTAAATGTTGTAGATAGGTATTTTTTTCACCCGCTGGGAAAATACCAATTTCAGACATGCGAGAGGCAATATAAGTAGCCGCCATCTCTGCACCGGGCGTGCCTGTTTCGCGCCCCTGCATCTCAGGAGATGATAGATTCTCGATATCCTGCATAACGCGCTTCTCGTCGAATTTCAAACCTTCCGGACGATAAACACTCAACGGTACTGACGATTGCAGAACCAAAGCAAAGACTACTGCGAAGGTAGCGGTCACAACCAGAGTATAGCGATTGAACAAGTTGCTTAAATTGGCGTAGGTGTCGTCCAGAAAACGACGCAGCCCTTCCCCAAACAAGTTGAAGGTCATGATCGAGAGGAACACTGCCAAGCCAGGATACAGAGCCATCCACGGGTAGCTGCGCCAATACTGGCGCACGTTTGCGATCAAAGCCGCCCACTCTGGTACATCTGAAAAGAATGAGATTGTCGGTACCATACGCCCGGCTTCGCCGATCATCACTCGAAAACCACCGCCCATAAAGATGTTCAGGTAACCCAATTCAGCCAATAGCATCAAGACTCCGCCCATTTCCAGAGCAGATAACACAATCAGTGAATTAACCAGATTCGGGAGGATATGGCGAATAATAATTTGATCGGCGCGCAAACCGACCGAGCGAGCTGATTCGATAAATAGCTGCGGTTTTAAGGTAATGACCTGCCCGCGTACGAATTGCGCTACTTCGCCCCAGCCCACCACGGATATTCCAACGACGAACACCCACATGCCTTGTTGGATGCCCATAGCCTGGATCAAGATCATGGCAAACAGTGTGAGCGGGAAAGCCGCCCAAACTCCCACTGCACCGGTCACCAGCCTATCAAACCAGCCGCCACGCTGCCAACCTGCCAGGATTCCCAAGGTTGCGCCCAACAGTAAACGTGCCAACATGCCAAAGAATGCTAAACTTAGGGTCCGTTTGCCGCCAGCCAGAACAAGCGCCTGAATATCGCGCCCGATATGGTCTGTGCCCCAGGGAAATACCGAAGAAGGCTGATAAGGCGGCGCGCCGATCTTCCCGTTAATGGACATAACCCCATGGATCTGATAAGGACTGGCAGAAGTCAGATTCTCACCAAAAAGGATCGATCCTAACAGGACGACCAGCATCACTGAGCTAAGAATAAAAGCGGGATTGCCAAAATAATTTCGCAAGAACCAGCGACCTTTTTTCACGATAGGCAGATCTTTCTCCACCGGTAGCAGTTTTAAACCCGCTGGAAGCGGTGGCAGGCCGGGGGGCCGGCGGGTGAAGCGCTGACGCAGTTCCCGTCCCCAGGCGGAGAGCGTGTTGCCTACTTCCTGAATCCCACCGAGGAAGGTACCCTGGTCTTCCTTCTCCTCAGTATCCCCACTGCCACGCAAGCGGGGGTCAATCAACGGGAAGGAAAACTCGATCACCAGGTTGACGAACAAGAAGATAAGACCCAACGACAAAATCAGATCGGTGACAAGCGCAGCATTCCCCTGCTGGATGGCATCCAGCAACCTAAAACCAACGCCTGGCCACTCAAAGAAGACTTCCACGACAGGCAAACTAGCCAGTGAATAACGCAGCGAGGAACCCAGTGTGGTCAGGGTGGGGATCAGGATGTTCGGTATGGCATGCACATTGCGTACCATGCGCCAGGTTAAACCTTTCGAGTAGGCCGTGCGGATGTAATCCTGTCCTAGGATGTCGCGCATGCTCACATAGGTTACCTGCGCGATCTGCGCCAACGGACGCATGGCCAGCACAATGGTCGGCAGAACTAGGTGCCAATCCCAACCAAATCCCCCCGACGGCAAGACCTTAATGTCAAAGGTACGATGCACCCAAATGTTCACCACCCATAAAAACATTGCAACCAAAAAACTGGGCGTCGAGATACCCAACACTGAAATGAGCATGACCAATGCTGAGGATGTTTTGCGTTTGGCCAGAGCCGCAAGGATTCCCAGGGGCAAACCGATCGCCAGCGCAAGCCCCAGAGACAATAACAATAATCCGGCGCTGGTCTTAAGCGTTTCAACCACCACCTGCAATGCAGCGACATTTTCCTTGTGCCAGTAGTAGGTTTGTGGGTGATAGACAAGATAGCTGCCAACCCGAACGAGCGCCTGCCAGGCTGCCTGTACGGGTTGAGCAGGCAAGTGTTCGCGGCCGCGTTCCGCCAGGATCAAGCCCCAGGAGGTTAAATAGGCAATCACCAGCAAGGTCGAAAGCATGTTGAAGATGCTGCGGCCAACCGTCTTGAGCTGACCGGATAATAAACGATGCCAGTCTTTTTGATTGTCCTCAAGTTGCGAGACTGGCTCCGTACTTGATTCAATTTCCTCGACCTGGGAAGTGGATATCGTTGTCATATCCTGCGCCTGAGGTGCTAAACGCTTCAAACCAGACGTTGGGCATGCTCCTGCATCCTTTGTCGATTCCATCCCCGTAGCAAGGGCCGGTGTTCCTAGCGCCCGCATGGCTTCCATCACCTGATTCCACAGCCTGCCACGCGAACCCTTGCTGTACAGAATTACATTGGCTTGCATGAGTTGTGGATCGGTCCGAAGTTCTCTGTGGGTGAGGGGGGAGGCTTGCTCATCTTCCCGGACACGCTTCCAGACCGGATTTGCATCCGGCGCCGGTTCGGAAGCGGTAACCACCCAAATGTTGTCACACAATTCGAGCAAATCGAACTCGTTTAAATTGGCTGCCGCAACGACAATGACGGACTTCTCGGTCTGCTGGATCAGATCGGCGGTGGCCTTTTTAACCAATGGAGCAATGATCGCTCGCAGGTCATCCCTGGATCGGCGGTCCGTATACACAGCCTGATACAACCTGGACAAGTCCATCTGCCCGGTGTGATCCAGAACCTGTTCTCCAAACCTTTCTACAAGCGGTTGATAGCCTGGCGCACCCCATAATATGACACGGTTTGCGATTTGATCCGCGTTAATCGTAAAAACACCCAATCTTTTGAGCATTTCCAAAACAATATGTTTTTCCGCTGCAATACTCCCATTTAATCCCACAATGCATTTATCTGAAGAATTGTTCACAATGATGTATACCTCAATGGAATATTCCCTGTTTTTCGTTTTGCGTACTAACCAGTATGAAACCACCAGAAATTCTATCTTATATTTGCCCAGCAACAGGCGTTTGCTGCAGCATGACAATTTAATATAACTATCGAACATTGAACATTTAAAGAAACTACCAATAAAGGAGAGTACAATGTGGACGACTTTGGTTCTATCGTCTTTGCAGTGGAATCATTTAATCACTACCAATTTTTCAGCCTCTCACTTTTACTATCCCTACCTTTTCCAGCTTGATGCCTCCTCTTCATTGTTTTGGATATCTTTTCTGCCAGGTCCGCTCAACGCGGGCACGATTATTCGCCTGCCTTTTCTTTCGAAGTTGGCGGCTGGAGGCAGTACGGCGTCGAATCATGATAATGATCACCATGCCAACGAGAACGACCTCAACAGCAATCACAAATAAGATAAGGTTCTCCTTGCCTGTTGTCAAATCTGGCACAAGAAATAAATAATTACCAGGCCGGGTGGGATGCATCATCAGGTAGGTGCCAGGTTCAGTAATCGTGAACATCAGCACCGGTCTCCCGTGCGCAAAGGGGGTATCGAATATGGATAAACCACGTTCAACCATGGTCACTTCTACTTTGACTCCCGATTCGGTCGACTGCATGTTCAACCAGGGTTTTGCGTCGGTGCCGGCAATGGCATCATTGATCACAAGCAGATCATAATTATCTGTATAAAAAAAATATTGTCCAGGCTCGGAAATTGTAATCGTAGATGGATTGCGGTCGATGGAATGCGGAACTACATCTAGCGGCATGACCACATCAATAAACCCCAGTTTGGCTGGAATAAACATGAGCATCAAGCCGGTGGATTTGACGATATCCGGAATGCGAGACAATGCCAGAAAAGAAAGGATAAAAAGAGAAATGCCAAGTCCAATGCTTAGGCAGGTTGGTGGTTTTGGGAGCCCGGTGTTCATTGAGAAGTCTCCTGAATTTAGGCATCCCAAATGTATCAGCGATGGTGTAATGGGTCAAGCATCTTTCGCATGATTATGTAACCGTAAGATTTGCTTATAAATAAGAGAGTATCTAATATAGTGGGCTAACGAAGTTCGTCACATGAGTGATGTGATTGGGAAAATGTTGTGAATAAACGCAATGCATACTTAAGCTCGGAGGGCAACGCGAAATCCATGCGCGCTGCTTTCGTCTCCGCGGGTGGATATCACCACCACCTCGGGTTGAATGCATGGCAGGGAGAAGGCGCACCGCCTCCTCCGCCTGACGCTGTTGGTTTGAGATACTTCACAATCGAATTGCCGAATCAAAAAACATTGGATGAGGTTGTGGCAAGAATTGATAAAGCAGGGGTTCCCTCCAACCAAACGGAAAACGGATTACTGCTTCACGATCCGTCACAGAATGGCGTGGTACTGACCCTGGTAAAATAAAAACTCGCCTCATATCAAAACATCCGAAGCTTTGATGACTTCGGATGTTTTGTTTCTTCTACTTCAAGACTTTCACTACATTCCTGCCGCTCGCGCCGCTGACTCCGCCGCCGCCATGTACCCCGCTTCCACAAAGATATAGATTATCGATGGGAGTCTTATGATTTGACCAGCCCGGGATGGGACGCATGAACATAAACTGGTCGAGCATGATCTGGCCGTGATTGAGGTCGCCTTCGGTGAGACCATACGTTTCTTCCAAATCTTTGGGTGTCAGGGTCTTACGGCTCTTGATGCTGGATTTTAGATTGGGGAAGTATTCAGCAAGCGTTTCAATCGCAATTTTCTCAACTTTCTTGCTTTCCGTTTTCCACTCGCCGCTTTTTAACTGATATGCAGCATATTGGAAATGAATGCTGACAACATTGCCGGAAGCGGTCACTTCGAGGTAAGGCTCCTCGGAGATTTGGTGATACTTCGCTGCGTCATAGGCTTTTTCGAGATATTTGATGGACGGAGCTAATGCAACCGTCCCGGCGGGGATTCCGTGATTGCCATCCGTGAGCAGATGCACCTTGGCGACAGAGCCGCGCATTTTGATGGATTGGACGTTCCACACAAATTCGGGCGGTAATTCCATTGCGCCAACAAGTTGAAGCAGAGTATGTTTTGGGTCAGCCCCAGAGATGACATTATTGGCGGCAATCTCTTCGCCGTTGGATAAGAGGACGCCTGTCGCGCGCATGTCCTTGACGGTGACTTGTTTCACTTCGGCGTTGGTGCGGATCTCACCGCCGAAGGATTTCACCGCATCGGCAAGCGCTTCGGCTATTTTTCCAATTCCGCCTGGCACGCTGACGTGCGACAGGCCGCCGCGATTCGTCCAGTTGTGCATGAGCGTGTAACCTGTCCCGGCGCCCATCACCCCGAGGGTAAATCCATGAATGCCAAGGGATGCAACTGCAGCTTTGACGATATCGGACTCAAACCATTCGTCCACGAATTCTTCGGCGGTCATCGGTATGCCGCGGATGATGCGCATCATATCTTTGCCGCCCATCAAACGCAGGTCGAGGCCGAGTTCAGCGAGACCAAGACCTTCGCTGAGGTTGAAGTCCTTTGGCAGGCGCGGCATGATGGTGGAATTGGCTGACTCGATAAACTGTGAGGCTTTCTTCATGAAGTCTAAGAATGGAAGCCAGCTCGCTGCGTCTTTTTCAGAAAAAGGTTTAATCGACTCGGCTGCTTTGACAGGATCCGGGTCAAGGACGAGGTGGTCTTTGTAGGTCGGACTGCCAGTCCGACCTACAAGTGAGATAAATGGTTTTCGGACGGAATCAAGCTTGCCCCGAGCGGAGCCGAAGGGTCCAAGTCCGAATGAGGCGAGTTTCAGGTCTTTGATAATGCCAGGACGCAGAGTCCCGCCGGCATGCAGAGAGTCAACGCTGAAGCCATCGCCGAAAGATTCTGTGACGACCTGCCCGCCGACGATATCGCGTCGTTCAAGCACCAAAACTTTTTTGCCCTTCTTTGCAAGATACGCCGCGGCAACCAGCCCGTTGTGTCCCGCGCCGATGATGATGTGATCGTAGGTGTTCATTAAATACCGTCCTTCAATGCAAGTTCTGCGGCGAATTTACCGGGTGCGCCCATGATGCCGCCGCCCGGATGCGCGCCTGAGCCCGCCAGGTAATAGCCATCGATTGGCGTGCGGAAGCCCGACCATTTTGTGGCGGGGCGCATGAAGAAGAGTTGGTGCAGCAGCAATTCGCCGTGGAAGATGTTGCCGCCTGTGATGCCTGTAATACGTTCGGTGTCTTCGGGTGTCAGAACTTGTTTGCCGATGATCGCGCCGCGGATGTTCGGCGCGTAGCGTTCGATGGTGGAAATGACTGCTTCGCCAAACGCTTCGCGCTTGGCATCGTCCCAGCCGCCTTCGATATCATACGGCGCGTACTGCACAAAGCACGACATCACATGTTTTCCCGGAGGCGCCATATCCGGGTCGATCATGGAGGGGAAGATCATGTCGACGTAAGGCTCTTTCGCAAAGCGGCCGTACTTCGCGTCGTCGTAGGCGCGCTCGATGTAATCGATGCTCGGGCTGATGGAGACTGCGCCGCGATGCAATACATTTGAGTCGGGCAACGCGGTGAATTTCGGAAGTTCGCTCAAGGCGATGTTGACCTTGCCCGAAGAACCACGCGTGCGGAATTTTTTAATGGAATGGACCAGATCGTCGGGCAGATATTTTGATTCAACCAGTTTGAGGAAGGTGACGAATGGATCGGCGGATGAAAGGACCGCTTTCGCATAAATCTCGTCGCCATTTTCCAACGCGACGCCGACTGCGCGTCCGCCTTTGACGATGACCTGCTTCGCGGTTGCGTTGAGTCTGATCTCAGCCCCGAACGCGCGCGCTGAACTGGCGATGGATTCGGCGATCCCGCCTGTGCCGCCTTTTGCAAATCCCCAGGCGCGGAAGGCGCCGTCGATTTCACCCATATAGTGATGGAGCAGCACATAGGCTGTGCTTGGTGAGCGCGGTCCCAAAAACGTGCCGATGATCCCACTGGCGGATTTTGTCCCCAGCAGCGCGTCGGTCTCGAACCATTCTTCGAGCATATCCGCGGCAGACTGGGTCATGATCTTTGAGAGACCATACAATTCCTTGTCGGTCAGCGTCGAAGCGAATTGACCGAGTTTAAGCAAGCCCATCAGATCCTTAGGATGGAGCGAAGTTGGGTCGGGAGGCAGCATGCTCAAAATGGGTTTAATGGCTTTTGCCAGGCGCGCCATGCGGCGGGCATATTCGTCGTAGGCTTCCGCATCCTTGGGCGAGTGGCGATAAATTTCGCGGCGGGTGGTGTCGTGATCGTCCCAACCTGCGATGTAATCGCCGTTATCCATGGGCGTGAAGGTGCTCGGCAGCGGCAGTATCTTTAATCCGTGCTGTGGAAGTTTCAAATCGCGGATGATCTCTGGGCGCAGGAGGCTGACCACATAAGAGAACTCCGTGAACTTGAAGCCAGGGATGATCTCCTCGGTGACCGTGGCCCCGCCGACCAGTTCCCTGCGCTCGAGCACAACGACTTTCTTGCCTGCGCGCGCCAGATATGCCGCGGCGACCAGTCCGTTGTGTCCGCCCCCGATGATGATTGCGTCGTAATTATTTGTTGTCATAGATAATTCCTTGTTCACCGCTTAGATGCGGAGTTCGCTGAGTTTTGTTCTTCTCCGCGCGCTTAGCGACTCTGCGATGAATTATTTCCTCTTCCACTCAGGCTCATAGAACGGCAGCCCTTCGACAAGCTCAGGGCGGCGCTTGACCACCTTCGCATTTTTGATTGTCATTTCTTTTTCCATTCGGGTTCGTAAAATGGGAGTTTTACAACGCGGGCGGGCGCGTGCTTGCGCTGATGTTCGACGGTGATTTCCATTCTCACATCCGTGCCGAGTTTGTAGTACGGCTTCTGGATATGCGCGAGCGCAATGTACTTCTTCAACAGCGGCGACCACGAAGCCGTGGACGCATATCCCACCTGCACGCTGCCGACCATGATGGGCATACTGGCGCGGATCGCCGCCCCAGGGATTTGTGGGGGCAGATCCACTTCGGCGTACAACTCTTCCATGCCAACCCAGTCAATTTCGATGCCGACCAACTTCCACGCCGAGCCTGCCTGCTTCTCGCGTTCCAACGCGCGGCGACCGACAAAATAACCTGGTTTGTCGAGCGCAACCGTCCAATCGAGTCCCAACTCAAACGGCGACGACTTCTGCGCTTCGATCCACGCGTGGCTGGCGGAGGTGTAATCCACGTCGAGCATGAACAATCCCGCTTCGACACGCGCCATATCGAGCGCGAGAATCCCAACGGGCGTGATGCCATAATCCTGGCCCGCTTCCATCAACGCATCCCAGACCTTGATCGCGTCCCCGGCGTCCATCCAGATCTCATATCCGAGATCGCCCGTGTATCCCGTGCGCGAGATCGTGACTTCGACTCCGCCGAGTTTATTCTTCATCAGACGGAAATACTTCAGCCCTTCGATATCGGACTCGCAAATCCGTTTCAGCACGGACCGTGAGTTTGGTCCCTGCAGACTGAGCGATGCCACGCGGTCCGTTTGTTCTTCAAACTGCACGTCGAGACCGACCGCGTTCATCATCAACCAGCGCAGGTTTGGTTCCGCGGCGGTCAGTCGGAAGGTGGTCTCATCGAGCCGCGCAACGGTGCCATCGTCGATCATCTTGCCTTCATCGTCGCACCAGCCAGTGTAATAGACCTGTCCCACGCTCATCTTTCGGATGTCCCGCGTGGTGACGCGGTCAAGCAGGCGCGCCGCATCGCGTCCCTTGATGAGATATTTCATCAAGGGTGTGACGTCGATCAACGCCGCCGAGTTGCGGATCGCCCAATACTCGCGGTCAATCGTATGTTCATAGGACCCGACGACGAAATATCCCGCCCACTTGCGCCAATTCTGCGGCTGGCACAACGCGGACGTTCGTTCATGAAATGGGGTGTTACGTAGTTGTTGCATAAATTATCCTTTACTCAAAATTACGACAATTTAATATTATTCGAATACTTCGCTGGCGCGAAGAATACCAGCACCGTTAACCTTTTGACAAGCTCAGGGCGGCGCTCTTAATCAATCGAGTGGAATTTACACGTGGCTTCCACGTTTTTCGCCACATACATCATTGTGTCAGTCTGTAAAGCGTGGCCTTCAATAAAGACTACCAAAGTCTGAAGTTATCAACCAAATTTGTTTTTGAAAACCCCATATTCTCTTTCCTTGCCTTCTGTTTTTGACCAACGCCTAATTTCCTGCAAATCCACTTTCTGAATTTGAGTAACTAAGACTGCCTGTGCAAGGCCTTGTTGGTCATTCCAAAAATAAAAAGCACACAATCTGTCTTTTACACAGTCTGTTGGCGAAATAACCCGCAACGTTCCCGTTTCCAATTCAAACTCGCTGACTTCCTTCACGGGTTCCTCGCCAACTGAAAGCGGCCCATCTGGAAATTCCACAAAGAATTGGGTTTCAGAATTTACAAAATAACGCCCCTGTTCCTGGAAGCCTATCTTTTCCATCACCGACTTGATCTTGCTTCGTTTGGAAAAATTGGCGTTGATCAGATCCAAATCTTTTGAAACATATTTGTCGCTGCTGTAAAAAGATACCGCACTCCCGCCTGAAAGCACGACATTGATCCCTTCTTCTTGCAAAGAATCCTGAATGTAAGCCGCTAATTCAACCTGGCTCATATTCCTGATTTTCTTCATAATGTTTTACCCTTCGCCCGCGGCCTGCGCCTGTTCATTGTCAATTCTTCCTGTTCTTTTACGGGATAAAACGACAAGGCCTTTTCCAGCAATGTTTTCAATTCATTCAAAAACGGGTAACGAGGATTGAACACAAAAGGGCGGGTACGTCCTACTGCACGGCTTGCCAATACACCGCTTTTCTCAAACTTATCCAATTGCATTTGGATGGATTTTAAATCCGCTTCATAGAACCTGGCAATCTCGCGCGCATAGCCCTCCTCGCGCGCAAAAACATAGATCAACACCCGCTCTGCATTTTTTGAACCTAGAAGTGATTCGATCATGGCTGCTTCCTTGTGACGGAAAACCACCGTCAAATGACGTACTATTACCGTCATTATATCACTGCAATCAGTTGTTAAAGTGCATGGGTTTTCTCCAGAATTTTAAAATTATATATTATATATAATTTTCCAACAATGGACGTTTGTCACTTTAATTGGCTTTGTACGCCACATTATCCCCCCTAACCCTGCAATCTTCGCGAATAATGATCCGTTTCATGCCTCAATAATTACAGCCCCGCAAGTGCGGGGCTGTTGATTTCTTCTTCTCGGTTCAGGGCTGGATATTTTATCTAGTAGCGGTCTCGTCCGCCGCCACCGCCGCGATTTCGATCTCCGAAATTTCGCTGCGGGCGTTCTTCACGGGGCTTGGCAACATTGACGGTAATTGCGCGACCCATGAAATCCTGACCATTGAACATGCTGATGGCTTTTTGCGCCTCGTCATTGGTTTCCATTTCGACGAAACCAAATCCTTTGGCGCGCCCCGATGCGCGATCTTTGATCAGTGCAACAGAGGTGACGTTTCCAGCCTGGCTGAAGTGTTCTTTAAGATCATCTTCAGTAGCGGCGTAGGGCAGGTTGCCTACATATAACTTGTTTTCCATCTCTTCTCCAAGTGTATCGACGTTCCAGCCTGAACGATGCTGAAGTTTATCATGGATTAATATATTCTGAGACACAAAAAACGAATGGAAAGTCCCCCCGCTTCCCTCCCCGCCGTTACCTGCTCCATCCGCCAGGCAGACTCATCACCCCGGCATAGATCAGCAAAAGCGCGCCGAGGATGCAAAATAATGTATTGCGAAAACGGATCTTATGCTCTGCTTTCTTCCAACGCGCAGGCAGGTGACCAACGACAACGACGAGCATCATGGTAATGGCGTGCTCAATGCGGTACATGGGGAAACCATCACCTGTCAGACCCTTCCAGATCAGCAGGATGAGACCGAATGTCGCTTGCAGGTCCAATAATCCGCTGAACCCAGAGGCCAGACCGCGGTCCATGCCTTTGAACTCGCCGCCGCGCAGCCAGCCAATTGCAAACTTGACTATGGCAATCAAGGCGACGAGCAGAACCAGCCAGCGAAGATATGAGTGCGTGACAAGTAAAAAGTTCATGTCGAAATTTCTCCTTTAAGGTTTTTGTGATGCACGAAACAACTTTCGAGAAATTATACAGTAAAGCACATCCTCCTTTATAATTTACATCGAAACCAGCAATTCCCAATATGAATCATGCCGCAGCGAGGCGTCCTTGTTCCGCCCTGCGGGTTGTGCATAACCGGTGAGCCGAAGCAGTCTCCTAATCACGGGAGATTGTTTCCTCGGAAAGAACAAGTGCTCTGCTCGCAACGACATAACAAGAATTGTTGCGTCGAAACCCTTTGGAGGCAAAATGACTTATACAACAGTTTTAACAGAAACCCGCGGGCGCGTGGGCCTTGTGCAATTAAATCGTCCACAGGCGATGAATGCTTTTAACGTCGTCATGCTCACCGAACTCTTTGACGCACTCGAAGCATTTGATAAGGATAAGAGTGTTGGCGCGATCATCGTCACGGGCAATGAAAAAGCCTTTGCCGCGGGCGCGGATATCAAAGAGATGGCGGATGCTTCCCCCTTTCAAATGATTACAGATGAACGCGTGGATTTATGGGATCGAATCCGCGGGATAAAGAAACCCGTCATAGCGGCAGTATCAGGCTGGGCCTTGGGCGGTGGATGCGAGTTTTTGCTTTCATGCGACATGGTCATTGCATCCGAATCCGCGAAGTTTGGTCAGCCTGAAATCACGATTGGGATCATCCCCGGCGCGGGCGGCACACAACGCCTTGCGCGTTTGCTTGGCAAACAGCTCACCATGGAAATGGTCATCAACAACCGTACCCTGACGGCCGCCGAAGCGCTTCAATTCGGATTGGTGAACCGCGTCGTCCCGGTGGATGGCTACCTCGATGCCGCACTTGCATTCGCAGAAGAGATCGCCTCGCGCGCACCGCTGGCTGTCCGCATGGCGAAGGACGCGGTCAATGCTGCGTTTGAAACCACCCTCACCGAGGGCCTGCGGGCCGAGAGGCGCAATTTCTATCCGCTGTTTTCAACGGAGGATCAAAAGGAGGGTATGAAAGCTTTCATTGAAAAGAGAAAGCCAAACTGGAAAGGGCAGTAGGATTTGTCCGCCTCTTTGTCCGATCTGAGAACAGCCTTTTCCCAATTAGGCCTGACCAAAAATCCGGTCATTGCTCACGCATCTCTTAAAGCATTTGGCTCTGTGGATGCGGAGATGATGCTTAATGCCTTACTTGATTCCACCCGCGGCATCATCATGCCGACCTTCACTTATAGGGCGATGTTGAATCCAGAAGTCGGTCCGCCGCGCAACGGCATGACCTATGGCGGCCAGGCCGGCTTTAACAAAACAGTGGAAGCCTTTCACCCCGACATGCCCGCAGATAAATTGATGGGCGTATTGCCTGAAATCCTGCGCAAACATCCCAAAACAAAACGATCCTCGCATCCCATTCAATCTTATGCAGGCATTGGCCTGGATGCGGTCCTTAATATGCAAACTATTTTCGAGCCGTTTGCGCCCATTGCCGCACTTGCCGAGCAGGACGGCTGGGTCCTCTTGCTGGGCGTGGACCAGCGTGTTAATACCAGTATTCACTATGCTGAAAAACTCGCCGGGCGCATGCAATTCATCCGCTGGGCATTGACGAAAGACCGCGTGGTCGAATGCCCTGATTTTCCCGGAGATTCGGAGGGCTTCAACGCGATTGCCATTGACATGGAAAAATATACACGCCGTGTGGAGGTCGGCGGCGCGTTGGTGCAGGCCATACACCTGAAAAGTTTACTTAAAATTGTAATTGAAAAAATATACAAAAACCCCTTCGCCTTGCTGTGCGGCAGGTCCGATTGTGAACGCTGTGAAGCAGTCAGGTGGGGGTGATACTACCGTGCCACGTCACACGACATGGCGAAATAATAAGAGACAGTCACCTTTAAGGTGACTGTCTCTTTAGTTATTACTGAAACGTAATCGGTTCCACGCGCCAGCTTTCTTCGCCCATCAACTGCTTGAGGCGCTCGAGCAGTTCGGGGCAGATGCGCGTGGTGTCGTTGGGGAAATCGATCAGGTGTCCCTTGCCGATTTCAAAGATCTGAAAACTAAACTTATCATGGCCATGATGCGAGATGAGCGTGCCGTACAAGGTCTTGATGCGGCGCTTGTCACGTTCCTTGTCTCCCGTCGGCCTGAGCATCACCGTGATCTGTTGCGGCGGATGTTCCTTATCCTTGTTCTCTTGCACCAGCGGCATGTACATGGATTGAAGTGCCGCTTCGGGATGTTCGTTGGCCTGCTCCTGCTCTTCGACATTTGCAGTCGCTGAAACAGCGCGAGTCACCAAGGGCGGAGTCGCTGCTTCATCCTTCCTGGATTTTGGTTCAGGCTTTGCAGCGATGGCAGCCTCATCAAAAGATGGCTGCCATTCATTATCCCAGGCCTCGGGGAAATTATCCGGCGGAGGCGGCATGTCATTGTCGATACCATAGCTGGGAGCATCCTCCGCAGCTTGTGGTTGCAGAGCAGGTTTCGTTGGAGTCTGTCTGGGTGGTTGATTCTGTTTGGGAGCAGAGACAGGTGTCGGCTTGGGTTGCATCGTCCCTGTCGGGGGAGCTGCATCCTGTTTGGCGTATGGGTCATTCGCAGCCACCGTCACTTTGATCTCAGTGCGGATCGTATCCACCAATATTTTGGGCGGCGGGTTGCTTTGATCCACTTTGCCTTCGACGATGACGATCTGCCCGACAGTCATTTTCTCGCGATGTTTTTCCCAGGCCCTGGGGAAGAGCACGAGTTCGATATTGCCTTGAATATCCTCCATGGTGACAAAGCCCATGGGCTTGCCTGTTTTGGTGGTATACGGACGAACGGCTGTGATCAGGCCCGCCACGCGAACTTTTTCCTCGTGATTGGCTTCCGGCAGTTGACCGGAGAAATAGCTGACGATTCGTGCGAGTTGGGTTTGGAATTCGTTGAGCGGATGATCCGAAATATAAAGCCCGATGAGCTCACGTTCCCAATTGAGCATGTCGCGTTTCTCAACGTCTTTTACTTCGGGCAGGTTGATCTCTTCGATAATGCCTGTCGCCGCCCCGAAGAGACTCATTTGTCCCGCATCTGCCGCGCGGAAGTGATTGCTGCTGATGGCAACGATGCGGTCCAATGCAGCCAGCATGGAGGCGCGATTGCCGAATCGATCGAGCGCACCCACCTTGATGAGACATTCAAGCGAGCGTTTGCCCACTGAGCGTAAATCCACGCGGCGGGCGAAGTCGTTGAGGTCGGTGAATTTATTTTCCCGGCACGCTTCAACGATGATGCTGACCGCGCCTTCGCTGACGTTTTTTATCGCGCCCAAACCAAAACGAATGCTCGGATGCACCTGCCCTGAATCCGTCGAAGGGTCGATATCTTCAATGTTGAAATCCCACATGGAGGTGTTGATATCGGGCGCCAGCACAGGCACGCCCATGCTGCGTGCGTCTGCCACGTAAAGCGCCACCTTTTCCGTTTGGCTTGCCGAAGCGGACATCAGCGCCGCCATGTACTCGGCTGTGTAATGCGCTTTGAGATAAGCCGTTTGAACGGCAATGACGCCATAATCTGCGGCATGACTCTTGTTAAACCCATACCTCGCAAACTCTTCCCAATCCATGTAAATGGCATCGGCCGTGGATTGATCCATGCCTTTTTCAACCGCACCTTTCACGAACTTGATGCGATGTTTTTCAATCTCCTCTTTTTTCTTCTTTGAAATTGCCTTGCGCAATTCATCTGATTCGGAAGGCGTATACCCTGCAAGTTCCACGGCGGCGCGCATGAGTTGTTCCTGATAGACAGGGATGCCATACGTATCCTTGAAAATGGGTTCCATGGCGGGGTGACGATAATCCACTTCCGCTTCGCCGTGCATACGCGCGATGTAATCTGGAATAAATGCCATCGGGCCGGGACGATACAACGCGACCATCGCGATGATGTTATCCAAACTCTTGGGTTTCATTTGAATCAGCCAGCGAGTCATGCCGCCGCCCTCCACCTGGAAGACGCCAGCGGTTTGACCTGCGCCCATCAATTCAAATGATTTCGGGTCGTCGATGGGAATATTACTCAAATCAAATTTAATGCCCTGACGTTTATAAATCATGTCGCAGGCGCGCGCCATGACGGTCAGCGTGATCAGGCCGAGGAAGTCCACCTTCAACATGCCCAGCGAATCGAGAATGCCCATTTCAAATTGGGTCACTGATTTGATGGGCGTATCTTCTGAATTTGAAGTTGGGCGATGAAGCGGGAGATAGTCCACGATGGGTTGGTCTGAAATCACCACGCCCGCCGCGTGTGTGCCGGCGTTGCGGACCGTTCCCTCCATTTTTGTGGCGATATCAATCACTTCGCGCATTTTTGGATTGTTATCGTAAATGTCCTTGAATTCCTTGATCGCAAGCGCGTCTTCCATTGAAGAGCCTTTACCTGCTGTAAAAGGCACAAGTTTGGCAACGCGGTCCACTTCGGGCAATGGAATTTCCATCACGCGCGCCACATCACGGATGGCGGCTTTGGTTCCCATGGTGCCGAAGGTGATGATCTGCGCGACTCTATCGTTCCCATATTTTTGCGCGCAGTATTCCAGCATCTCAGAGCGGCGGTCGTCGCGGAAGTCAAGGTCGATATCAGGCATGGAGATACGGCCCGGGTTGAGGAAACGTTCAAAAATGAGGGCGTGTTCGAGCGGGTCCACCATCGTGATCTCAAGCGTATACGCGATGATCGAACCGGCTGCAGAACCGCGAGCGTTGTACCAAATTCCATTTTCACGGGCGAAACGGCACAGGTCCCACACGATCAGGAAATATGCATCGAATCCCATAGTATGCACGACGCTTAATTCGTAATCGAGTCGTTCTTTAACCTTTTGGCTGATTGCATCCTCCTGGTATCTTTTCCCCGCCCCGGCCTCGCATAACGAGCGGAGGTAAGTTTCAGCAGTATGACCTTCAGGGACGGTGAAATCGGGCAGGTGATAACCCTTGAAGCCAAGGTCCACATTACAGCGTTCGGCGATGAGCAAGGTATTTGAAAGCGACGCTGGTACTTCGGCGAAGAGTTGACTCATCTCCGCGGGCGAACGCAGGAAGTACGAATCGTCCGTCATACGCATGCGGTCCGGGTCATTGACCGTGGAGTTGGTCTGAATCGCAAGCAGAATATCCTGCAGGCGCGAATCCTCCTGGTTTACGTAATGGACGTCATTGGTGGCAATGTAATTGGCCTCGTAACGCGCGCCCATCTCCAGCAGGCTTTTATTTAAGCCGGTGATCTCTTTGATGTTGTGCTGCTGCAACTCGACAAAGAAGTTGTCCCTGCCGAAGACATCGTAATACCAGTTCATGCGGCGCACGGCTTCTTCGGGATTGTCGTTCAGCAATGCGCGCGGAATCTCCGCAGACATGCAACCCGAGGAGCAGATCAAGCCCTCGGAATGCGCGGCCAGGAAGTCATGGTCAATGCGAGGATAATAATAGAAGCCTTCCAGCTGTGCGGCGGAGGCGATCTTCAGAAGATTCCTGTAGCCAGTTTCGTTTTCAGCAAGCAGGAGCAGGTGAAAGGAAGAGCGATCGAGTTTTGAGTCTTTATCCTTCATGCCGCGGGCAGCCATGTAGGCTTCGAGGCCGATGATCGGCTTGACTCCTTCTGCTTTGGCCGCCTTGTAAAAATCAATGACCCCAAACATGGTGCCATGGTCCGTGATCGCCACGGCGGGCATGTCCATTTCTTTAACGCGTTGAACCAGCTTCTTGATGTTTGAGAAGCCGTCGAGCAGGGAATATTCCGTGTGGACGTGTAAGTGGGTGAAGGACATGTTTATTTGGTGATTTCACAATAAGGCTAGGTAACCATCGAACTAAATTGGATTATAGCACGCACGTCCAAGGACTCATCTTGTATGAGATTATTTTCTATCGCAGGCTTTTATGGTCGTGAAGTGCCATATAAGCGATAGATTGATTTTCCCTTGATCACTGCCTCCAGGTAGTAATTTTCTTCAACGAAGGTGTAGACTGCCTCCAAATTATCTGGAAGACAGGGCCATTCAATTCCCGCCGATCTTTGTTCCGCCCGTTTTTGTGGATCGAGGGATGGGATGGTGAGGCGCCCCATGTCCACGATGAGAACGGGGATGTTTCGTTTGATATCTTCGAAGAAGTCTTCATTCAACCTGTCCGAGATCTCGGACTCAACCATCATTGGATAGAACAATGTTGAATAGGGCGCATTGCGCCTGGACATGAAATTCTCCCCCGGCATTGTCGCCCAAAAGAGGACGTACTCATCCGGGCGGGTGTGATTCTCAACATAAATAGAGATGGCGGAGCGCAATTCACGCTCTGGTCCATGGATGAGGCGGTCCATGGCTTTTTGATACAGGCCGGCGCGTCCGCTTGCCACGAAAATACCCATGGATACAGCCAGTACCAGGCTAATTGGAAGAAGAGCGGGAGTTTGAATATTTTTTGTGAAACCAGCCAGCTTCTCTTGTATTGTATGGAAGGCATATCCGCTCAAGAGAGCAATGAATGGAAGCCAGTTGATGAAGTAATGCCCGTAGTTTCTCCGGGCTGGATCGCTGAGATAAACAGCCATTGGCATGCCGATGAGAATAACAATAAGCAGATAAAACACGGGTTTTCCACGATAGTATTTGATTCGGAATAGCACAAGAACATATCCGATGAGAGCGACCCAGGCAGACAGATTCAGGTACCCAAAACCGACGGAGATTGGGGAATTGGATGTTAATGAGGTGCTGCTGTAGGTAAGGTTATACAAAATGGATGCTTCAAACATTTCCTGCAATAGTCCATGATACGCGAAGTAAGCTGAAGTGATTATGATGGGTATTAAAAATCCCGTTGTGATCCAGAAGGTTGAGAATAAAAGCGCGCGGAATTTGTGGTGCAATATCAGGGTACAGACAAGTACGAAAATAACCACCGTTTCCACGATGGCATTGTTCGGGCGGAATAAAAAGCTGAATGCCAGCATCAGCCCAAGGGTCAAGTTGTTGAGGCGGTTTCCAGGGGAGTCAATGAGTTTGAGAAAGAGCAGCAGAGAAATGAAATGAAATACCAGAGGATATTCTTCCGTGTAATTACCACCTTGAAGAACGAAGTCCAGACCCCAAAGCCAGGTGACCACTCCGAGCAGGGCAGATTCCGTACCCCAGATCTTTTTAATAAGTTGATAGGAAGACAGAATGGCGGCAAAAAGAAAAATATACTCAACAAGCCAGATGCCCCATCTTGATCCGCGTCCGATGCGAAGAGCAATTGCATTAAGATAAAAAATGGCTGGCGGTTTGCTTTCCCAGACGTCTTGATAGGGTAATTGGCCCTTCACGACCTGCTTGCCAATATAAGCATAGAATCCGTAATCGCGGTTTGGTAATTCTGTGCCCGGGTTTGCCTGTGTCAGGATGGTTAATGCAAGAATGGCAAAAGTTGATGTCAATATAAAAAAGCGCCAGGAATTTGCGAGGTTATAAGTTGTTGACTTCATGATTTTGTGTGGGAATATAAAAAATTATATCATTAGATCAAAATACCCCTTCAAGAAGCGGTAGAAACGCAGGATAGCCCATTGACTTTAAAGAAAAATAGCGGTTCATCGAATCCGATAATTATTGCGGGAAAAAGTAGCATGATATTTTTATGTTTGAAGAAAGGTAGATAAAGGCGTATTTATAAGGTTGGGATTTTACGGTGTACTCCAATTGGGGTAAGAGATAAATATTGGTGGGTAGTGTATCTGTGAAACATGATGTTTGTCAGGATTGTATGGTTATATTAGGCACTATAAATTGTGAATAATTTCACTAGTATTATTAATGGGGGATATGCATGGTTTATTGTGAATGGACGATTTTGGTCGTGCCGGGCTGTAACTGGTTTAGGTCTGTCGTGTCCTTTACGCGGCAGGTTGAGTTGCAAAGCACGGAGGCACTTATGCCCCAAATGACAGATGAAAGAGTTTGTGCGGGGTTGACCCACGAAGAAGACCTTTCCCTATATGCTTTGAAATGTGATGATGTACGATGGATTTATCACCTCCATCTGGTTTTGGGACAACAACTGCCGCCGCAGCATCCCGACGAGGGAAGCTGATTTTGGTTTTTTTGGATTGATGCCATACGAAGCAATATCGTAGCTCGCGATCAAAATATTTTGTACCTGCCATTTTGTCATTTGACGCTTGTGCCATTTTATTTGTCGACTTTCTTTTGATAATTTTGTGTAATAACAAAAAGTGAAAAAACTTCACAATCGTGAGAGTTGCCTTTTTTACAGACGTTGAGGAGGCTGACCATGTTTGATCATTCGACCGTCGCCGGTGTTTGCCCCTTGTGGCGTTGGATGTCGCATCCGACGAATGAAGGCGTCTTATGTCCCATATGAATCGCATTGTAGTTGCTGATCCAAAGCGATGTATCGGGTGTTATGCCTGCGTTGCCGGTTGTGTGGAGGGGCATCGCAAAGTTGGTTTGCAGGCATACCCAAGACTCTACATTATCCACACCCCGCCTGTCGGAGCCATGCCCATTCAATGCCGCCATTGCGAAGAACCTTCCTGTGCGGCAGTTTGCCCGGTCAAAGCCATCACTTATCGAGACAATTCAATCAACCTGAATGAAAGTCTGTGCATCGGCTGTAAGATGTGCGCCCTGGCATGCCCATTTGGAGCAATCATTCCGGGCGGTACACCTCTTCCAAAACTCGAGTTTAACGCAGGGCAATACACGTACGTCAATTCGCCTTATCAGGCTGATCCAATGTACCTGCGCGAATTTGCGATACAGGAACGCCTGTCCATCTTGAATTGGCGCATTGGTCAAAAAACTGTGGCTGTCAAGTGTGATCTGTGTTATTTCAGCGAAGAAGGTCCCGCCTGCGTGATCGCCTGTCCACACAAGGCTTTGAGTCTGGTTGATGAAGAGGCGGGGTATTCGAAGGAATTTATTGAACAAATAAAGTCCGTGGTTGTGTTTGAAGAAGAAGTTTAAGCCGAAGGAATCTGTATGGATACAATTCAGATATTACTGCTTTCCGTGGCATTGTTTGGGGTGGGCGCTTTCGCCTCGCTTGTACTCAATGGAGTTAGCCGGCCCGCTCGCGTGACTGCAGGGCTGATCGGAACCATAGCCTCTTTTATTGGACTGGTATCTGCGATTCGGGCCGGGATAAATATCCCATCTCCTTTAGAATTGTCATCTCCGCTTCCTTTCGGACACTTCACCCTGCAAATGGACGGTCTTTCCACTCTGCTGGTTGGCATGATCTGCCTGCTGGGTCTTGCTGTTAGTTTATATTCCATATCCTACGTAGGACAGTATACAAAACAAAACGTGGGATTGCTGGGTTTTTTCACAAACCTTTTCATTGCCATGATGTTGCTGGTGGTAACCGTAGCCAATGCATTCTACTTCCTGGTATTCTGGGAAATGATGACTTTGGCTTCATACTTCCTTGTCATGTTCGAAAGCGAGAAGAAGGAAACAGTGCGCGCCGGCTATCTTTATATGTTGATCGCACATGCCGGCGGGACATTGATCATGCTGTCATTTTTTGTATTTTTCCTGACAACGGGCAGTTTTGACTTTGCTGCATTCCGTCAGGCAGATTTGTCACCGGCCTTGAAAGACCTGGTTTTTCTGCTGGCTTTGGTAGGGTTTGGGGCCAAGGCGGGTATGGTCCCTCTGCATTTTTGGATGCCACCCGCCTACTCCGCCGCACCCTCCAACGCTGTCGCGCTCATGGCCAGTGTGATGAAAAAGACTGCAATCTATGGCATTCTCCGCATCTGTGTGGATTTGTTGGGCGCGTCGGTCTTGTGGTGGGGGTTGCTGGTATTGTTCTTTGGCGCCTTATCGGCTGTGCTTGGCGTACTCTTCGCTCTGGTCGAGCGAGATATAAAGCGCATCCTGGCTTATTCCAGTATCGAAAACGTGGGAATCATAATGATGGGAATCGGGGTGGGAATGGTCGGTGTGGCAACACGGCAACCAACCGTGGCATTGATCGGGTTTCTGGCTGCGCTGTATCATGCACTCAATCATTCCTTTTTCAAAGGACTGTTGTTCCTCGGTGCCGGTTCTGTGGATTACCGCATCCATACGCGAAACTTAAATGAAATGGGAGGGCTGGGCCGGTTGATGCCCTGGACTGCTTTGATGTTCCTCGTTGGGGGTTTATCGATTGCGGCGATACCACCATTCAATGGGTTTGTCAGCGAATGGTTTACTTATCAAGCTTTCTTTTCTGCCAGTAACGGGCAGGATTTCATCGTTCGATCTTTCATGCCGCTGTGCGCCGTGCTTCTGGCATTCGTCGGAACATTGTCAGCCATGGTGGCAATCAAGATGTATAGCGGTGCATTCTCAGGTCCAGCGCGAAATGAGGAGGCGGGAAAGGCAAGCGAGGTGCCAGCTTCGATGTTGAGCGGCATGGCTTTTCTGGCAATCGGTTGCATCCTTCTGGGCCTCGGCGCGCCACTCATTGCGCCGTATCTTGCGGGCGTGGTCGCGGACACATTGAACATTCCAGCCACGACAGTTGCGAGCGGTTCATGGGTATATCCGGTGAACATAGTGCAGGGAGTTTTATCCGCTCCATTGATGGCTGTTCTTCTGCTTGGGTTGCTGTTGGTGCCAGTCGTACTGATAGCGGTTTATGGTGATCGTCAAGCTGGGACGCGGATAGTGAATGATCCATGGGCATGTGGGTATGGATATTCAAAGAAGATGTCGGTCTCAGCCAGTAATTTTGACCAACCCATTGCTGTTACGTTCAACGGTATATATATGTTTCGTTCCGCGGCGCAAAGGTTGATGGAAGCGATTGGCTCATTGTCAAAACGTTTGAATGAGGCAATTGTCCGCGTCGAACCTGTGTTGGAAAGGATAATTAAAGATCCAACGACTCGAACCGTGGAGTACGTGGGTCAACATATTCAGGCGCTCCAAATGGGCGACATTCGGATGTATTGCTTGTACATCATCCTCACTTTAGCCATTCTCCTGATCGCCGTTTTCAAGTAGGGATAATTCCATGATATCAACCAGTATGTTTTTCATTGGATTGTTGCAAGCTCTTGTGATTCTTGCAGTTGCGCCGATGTTCTCCGGCTTCTCTCGTGTCATGAGGGCAAAAATGCACAATCGCCGCGGTCCAGGTATCTTCCAGAACTATCGCGACATTATAAAACTGATGAAACGACAGGAGGTTATTTCGGAACAGGCGGGTTGGGTTTTCCGCGCAACTCCATATATCACGATCGCCTCCATGTTGTTGATCGCGGCAATACTTCCGGTATTTACGTCGCGTTCGCCGTTCGAATGGGTGGGAGATTTGATCCTGGTGATTTATCTCTACGCGCTGTCCCGCTTCTTCTTTTCGGTTTCAGGGTTGGATACCGGCAGTACGTTCGGAGGTATGGGCGCTCGTCGGGAATTGTTCCTCTCAGTTCTGATCGAACCTGTGATGTTGATGGTGTTGTTCGTGATGGCGTTGCTGGCAGGCTCCACCAACTTGAGTGTGATCAGTACAAAGGTTGCGACCGGGCAGATCCCTTTTTACACATCCGTCTGGCTGGGCATGCTGGCATTTGCTTTTGCGTCCTTTGTGGAAATGGGCAAATTGCCCTTCGACCTTGCAGAGGCGGAGCAGGAACTTCAGGAGGGTCCATTGACGGAATTTTCCGGAAAATCACTGGCATTGATGAAGTGGGGAATTTATATGAAGCAGGTTGTTCTGGTTGCCCTGTTCCTGGCTGTCTTTCTGCCATTTGGAAGCGTGACTACATTCTCATCCGGGTTGCCGGCATTGTTTTCGATCCTCCTGGCGATTGTGGTCTTCTTCCTGAAAGTTATCGTGTTCTATTTCATCGTTGCAGTACTGGAGAATGCCATGGCTCGTGTACGCTTCCTGAAAGCTTCCGCAGTGACGTGGACCGCGTTGGGTGCGGCAATCCTGTCCTTTGTGTTTTATCTGGCTAATGTGTAGGTGAGGAGGAACGAAACATGGTTGCATTGTTCCTTGCCAGTTTCCTGATCCCGTTATTGGGCGGAGCATTGACATTGGTTATTCCGCGCGGTTGGGTCAGGGTTTTCAGCCAGATCGCGGCATTTCTGGCATTCGCGTGCAGTCTTCTCATTCTGATCGAATTGGCCGTAGCCGGGCAGGTTGCATCCACAGCGGATTTGGTGCCCATTGCGGGTATCGCAGTATTTGGCGTTGTCGTTGACAAGGTCAGCGCGCTGGTGGGTCTGGCAGTCACTCTGGTAGGCTTCCTGATCGTGGTGTATTCAACCGGTTATCTAAGCCCGGAGAATAGGGAGCATCCCGAAGTCGAAGTGAAGCGCAGGTATTACTTCTTCCTGCTGGCATTCATCGGATCGATGGCGGGTTTGGTGTACTCATCCACGATGCTCGGTTTGTTGGTCTTCTTTGAATTAACCGGCGTTTGTTCATGGGGTTTGATCGGTTACTACGATGATATTAAGGCACGCAAGGCGGCCATGAAAGCCATCATCACGACCCAGGTGGCTTCACTTGGTTTGTATGTGGCAACAGCGGTATTTTTTATATCGAGCGGAACTTTTAAACTTTCAGCGCTTGCCAGTTTAACGGACAATACCAAGCTCATTATTTTCTTCGGGGTTCTGATTGCGGCGTGGGGCAAATCGGCGCAACTGCCCTTCCACTTTTGGCTGCCGGATGCAATGGTTGCCCCGACACCGATCAGCGCCTACCTGCATGCGGCCTCGATGGTAAAAGTAGGCGCTTATGTTCTTGCCCGTTGCCTGATCTCAGCGGGATATGTGCCACCTGTGATTGGAACAGTCGGCGCGGTAATGGCGATACTCACCATGCTGTATGGTTTCTTGATGTACTTCCCCCAGAAGGATTTGAAGAGACTGCTGGCTTATTCAACCATTACACAACTCTCTTATATTTTCCTGGCGCTGTCAGTCTCGATTTTCGGCTCATCCATGGCTTTCAACGGCGCAATAGCGCATATCTTCAATCACGCCTTCGCCAAAAGCCTCTTCTTTCTGGTGGCAGGCGCGCTTAGCTATGCGGTTGGAACCAAAATGTTGCCCTCCCTGAAAGGGATCATGAGCAAGATGCCGCTGATCGGCGTCGGTTTTTTGTTTGCCACTCTGGCTGTGAGCGGTGTCCCGCCTTTCAATGGATTTTTCAGCAAGTTCAGTATTCTGGCGGGAGGTTTTATGACCGCCCGGAATGAACCACTCTTGATGGTGTTGATGGTGATCGCTGCTCTCGAGACGATCGGGAGTTTTGCCTGGCTCTTCTGGGTCTTTGGCGAAGCCGTGCCCGGTGAAGCATCAGCCGAGGTTTTGTCTGCAACGCGCCTCCCGCCTCAGATCCAGTTTGTGCTTGGTGCGTTGGCCTTCCTGACACTCATCTCAGGATATTTCGCCGCAGTGTGGATGGGTTGAAAGGAGATATGCGGATATGTCAAATGTAATTCTCATCAATAGCCTGACTGGTTTACTGATCCTGACGTCATTGCTGGTGATCGAGGTTAATCAACCGCGCTGGTCGGCTTTAATGTACAGCCTTCAATCCTTTGTGTTGGTTGGGATCTTCGCATTACTGGCTTATACAACCGAGGCTGAGCAACTCTACCTATGGGCAGGGAGCGCCTTCATCACCAAAGTTATCCTGGTACCGTGGATTTTGTATGGCGCTCTCACAAAGGTAGGTAACCCGGAAAAACCACGCAACGCGATGGGGACAACGCTCTCTTTCTTACTGGCGGCGGTTGCCCTGGCAGTCTCCTTCATTGTAGTGGACCAGATTCAGCTCAAAGCCGCGGAGCCGTTCAAGCCTGCCCTGGCAGTTTCCATGGCGCACTTCTTCTTTGGCGAGCTATGTATTTTGACCCAGCGCAACTTGTTCAAGCAAGTGCTTGGTTTCTGTTTGATGGAGAACGGCTCGCACCTGACGCTTGCGCTGCTTGCCTACAATGCGCCTGAACTTGTCGAAATCGGGATCGCCACCGACGCTGTGTTCGGTGTGATCATTATGGTGACTTTGGGCTACCAGATCTACAAGAGTTTGGGCACGCTGGATACAGCCGACCTGAACACGCTGAAAGGATAAGTTCAAAATGACGGAAACAACGTATCTGATCTGGCTCCTGCTTATCCCTCTGGTTTTCTCCCTGGTGTCTTTCACGGCGCGCTGGCTCGGACGTATTGGACGTATTCTGGTTGAAGTGGCGCATCTGGTGAGCGTGACGTTGGTGTTGATCCTATCCTTGTTAACAGTCGGCGCCGTTCTCGATTCGGGTTCCATCTTTGGTCTGGGCAACTGGTTGCATGTGGATGCCCTCAGCGCTGTTTTTCTGCTCATCATCGGCGTGGTTGATTTTCTTGTGGGAATCTATTCCATCGGGTATACGCGTCATGAGTTGCAGACAGGTGAGTTTGACGATAATAAATTGAGCACGTATTACGGCCTTTTCAACCTTTTCGTATTCACCATGCTCCTGGTGGTGACTGCCAACAATATCATCATAATGTGGGTGGCGGTGGAAGCCACCACGCTTGGCTCCGCCTTTTTGGTGGGAATCTATGGGCATCGTTCCTCGCTGGAGGCGGCCTGGAAATACATCATAATTTGTACTATGGGTGTGGCTTTTGGTTTATACGGAACCGTATTAGTCTATTCCGATGCGTTCAATGTAATGCAGGTTCCCGGCAGTGCAGTATTGTGGACGGAGATCATTAAAAATACACAGTCCCTTGACCCCACACTGATCAAAATGGCATTCGTCTTTGTATTGGTTGGGTTCGGCACCAAGGCCGGTCTATTCCCAATGCACGCCTGGCTTCCCGATGCGCACAGTGAAGCGCCCAGCCCGATCAGCGCCATGCTCTCGGGAGTATTGCTGAATTGCGCTCTGTTGGTCATCTTCCGTTTTGCGACCATCTCGAACCTGGTACTTGGACCCGCCTTTGCCCAGACCATCTTCCTATTTTTTGGGATGATCTCTGTGACATTCGCGGCGTTCTTCATGTATATGCAGCGTGACATCAAACGCATGCTGGCGTATTCCAGCATGGAAAACATCGGCTTGATCGTGCTTGCCTTTGGCATTGGCGGCCCCGCGGGAATCTTCGCAGGTCTGTTGCAGGCCATCAACCATAGCCTGGTCAAGTCGCTCATGTTCTGTACCTCCGGAAATATCCTGATCAAATATCACTCGCGAAATCTGGATCAGGTCAAGGGTATGTTGCAAGTTATCCCGGTCAGCGGCGTATTGATGATGGTCGGCGCGCTGGCGCTGGTTGGAATCCCGCCCTTCAATATCTTCCTCAGCAAGTTCTTCATCATCGCAACAGGATTGGGGGCAGGATATAACTGGTTAATGATCCTATGCTTGTTGCTCCTCACGGTGGTCTTTGCCGCGTTCTTCCGGGTGATTTCATCCGCTCTTTTCGGCGAGAAACCAGATTCCGTGGAAAAGGGTGAAGCGAATTGGTTGACATTGATCCCCGGCGCGGTATTGGTCATATTGATTCTTGTTCTCGGACTGTACATCCCATCCCAATTGATGACGTTACTGAACGAAGCCAGTTATTTAGCCATAACGGGAGATTCCAGTCAGCAGGTCGCGATGAGTATGAAGGATTTTCTGTTGCCACTCGCGCATTTATTGCCGTAAAGAAAGGACAGCCTTACATGACTGTATTGACAGAAGAGAAACCTAAAGTTGGCGGTAAATATATCGAAGCTCTGCGGGCCCGCTTCGGCAATTTAATCCTGGATGAATCCTGGCAGGCTCCCGATCAGGTAACAGTGACTGTCCCCTTGAACAGCCTGCCGGATGTGGTGGAAATGCTTTATTACCAACAAGGCGGCTGGCTTGCCACAGTGGTTGCCAATGATGAACGTCCGTTGAATGGGCAGTTCGCAATCTATTATGTTTTATCAGTCGAGGGGTTGGGTGATGATTCGGAAACAGGCGGGAAGGTTTACGTGGCGGTACATGCCCAGATCCCGCCGCACCAGCCTGAGTTTCCATCGGTGACACCGAAGGTGCCCGCGGCCGTCTGGTACGAGCGCGAAGTGCGAGACATGTTTGGTCTGCAACCGGTTGGTCTGCCGGATGAACGCCGCCTCGTCCTACCCGACGACTGGCCCGACAACCTCCATCCTTTACGCAAAGACTCGATGGATTACCGTTATCGCCCCGAGCCGACCACCGAAGATGAAAATTATGATTTCATCAACGTGGAGGGTGAAGGCATTGTTCAAGTGCCACTGGGACCGTTGCATATGACATCGGATGAGCCGGGGCACTTCCGCTTGTATGTGGATGGTGAATATATCGTTGACGCTGACTACCGTCTATTCTACGTTCATCGAGGCATGGAAAAATTGGCGGAAAGCCGGTTGAACTACGATCAGGTCACATTCCTTGCGGATCGTATTTGCGGCATCTGTGGATATGCCCATAACGTGGCATACAGCAATTCGGTCGAGCGCGCATTGGGAATTGAAGTGCCCGCGCGTGCTCAATTCATCCGCACTATTCTGCTCGAAGTGGAACGTCTGCACAGCCATCTGCTTAACCTTGGGCTGGCATGTCACTTTGTTGGTTTTGATACGGGCTTCATGCAGTTCTTCCGTGTCCGCGAAAAAGCGATGAAGATGGCGGAAATGCTGACTGGTTCACGCAAGACTTATGGCGTCAACCTGATCGGCGGCGTTCGCCGCGACATTCTGAAGGAACAACGGACAACTACATTGCAACTGCTGAAGGAATTGCGCGCGCAAGCAACCACGCTGGTCAACATGTTTTTGGAGACACCCAACATCGTCCAGCGCACACAGAACATCGGTCGACTGGAACCACAGGTGGCGCGTGATTACAGTCCCGTTGGACCGACATTGCGTGGCTCCGGCTTCGCACGAGATATACGCGTGCTCCATCCCTACTGCGCCTATGACCGCGTGCCTTGGAAAGTGGTCTCGAAAGATGGATGCGATATCCTGTCGCGGACATTGATCCGTGCCGAGGAGTTCTTCGAGTCGGTTTCGATGGTGGAGCGTTGTTTGGATGAAATGCCCGAAGGTCCGGTTCTGACCGAGGGGTTCGCGTATCAGCCTTACAAGTTCGCGCTTGGATATGTGGAAGCCCCGCGCGGAGAGGATATCCACTGGAGCATGTTGGGCGACAACCAAAAGATCTATCGCTGGAAGTGCCGCGCCTCCAGTTATAACAATTGGCCCGCTTTACGTTACATGTTGCGCGGCAATACGATCTCCGACGCGCCTTTGATCGTCGCGAGCATTGATCCGTGTTATTCATGCACCGAGCGTGTCACTGTCGTAGATGTCCGCAAGAAGAAGGCCACCATCGTCCCATACAAGGAAATGGAACGCTACTGCATCGAGCGCAAGGGCTCGCCACTGAAGTAGTAATTGCGCAAAGGAGACTGGCGTTATGCTGAAACTCATCAAAGAAGTTTTGAGGGTTGGCGAGGCCACCCTGCCCTATCCGTTCGAACCGATCGAACAGATGCCGGGCTTTCGCGGCAAACCTCATCACGATCCCGAACAATGCATCGCCTGTGCGGCTTGCGCCATTGCCTGCCCGCCCAATGCCTTGAACATCACCACCGATCTCGATCAGGGATTCCAGACATGGAGTCTCTTCATGGGTCGTTGCATTTACTGCGGGCGTTGTGAAGAGGTCTGCCCGACAGGAGCCATCACGCTCAGCCCGGATTTTGAACTGGCCGTCATGAACAAACAGGATCTGTACGAACGGGCCGACTATAAACTGGCCTCCTGCCGAATCTGCGGAACGTATTTTGCCCCGATCAAAGAGATCGAATATGCAGCAGCGCTGCTTCGTCAGAGCGGCATGTCCGCTGATGCGTTGGCAGATACACTTTCCCTGTTGGAGGTTTGCCCGGAGTGCAAGCGCAAGAACGACGTCCCCAAAATGGTGAGCCTGTTCCAAAAGGAGGGTTCTGATGTTCAGCGATAAACCAACCAGCCAGGTGGTGGCGGAACAAAGCAAGTATTCCATCCAATTGGATGAACAGGCAGGACAGCTCAAAGCAAAACTTCTCAAAGACATCCATCGTTCGATCTATGTGTACCGCATAGATTGCGGCGGATGTAATGGATGTGAGATCGAGATCTTCGCGGCGCTCACCCCACTCTTCGATGTGGAACGTTTCGGCATCAAGGTTGTTTCATCACCGCGCCATGCAGATGTGCTGGTTTACACCGGCTCCATGACCCGCTCGATGCGTGTCCCAGCCATGCGTGCCTATCACGCCGCGCCAGACCCGAAGATCTGCGTAGCCTACGGCGCATGCGGAAGTTCGGGCGGCATCTTCCATGACTTGTATTGTGTATGGGGCGGAGCAGACAAGTTCATCCCAATTGATATTTATATCCCCGGGTGTCCGCCGACCCCGGCCGTCACCATTTACGGTTTTGCCATGGCCCTGGGCATACTGGGTCAAAAATTGAAGGCAACACATCACGTGCAGGGTGAGGATGAACATGTTCTGCCGCATTATCCGCAGGTTCCGCTGGCTTTGCGGGTTGATATCGAACGGGAAGCGCGTCGCATGGCTGGCTACCTGTATGGGAAACAGATCGCCGGGAAATTCCTTGAACTGTTCGAGAATGATCCGAAACACGTTGAACAGAATGTTCAATCGTATCTCGATCAGCAGGATGATCCCCGTCTGACAGAGATCATGAACCGTCTCACGCAGAATTATCGAACCCATCAAGGAGAAAAATAGCCCATGAGTGAGCGGGTTGTTTTCTATCAGTTGACGCATAAATTTGTCACTCAGGAGCAGGGCATCCCGGAGAGCGCCCGTCAGGTGGTCTATTATTCACTGGCCATCGGCCACCATGTGGGTGTGATGGATTGCTTCCAGAGTCTGATGGAAATCCCGCTTGATGATTACCGCCAGTGGATCGAGCATCTCCCCGAAGGGACAGGCCGCCGCAAAATGGAAGGTCTGATCAAATGGAGCGAGATCGAAGTCAACTGCGAACACGCAGGTGTCCTCATCCCTGCTTTGAAAGACTCTCTACCCCACATGGATGCCTCGCAGGTGCAATGGTCAGGCATCCTCTCTCAAACCCTTGGACAAATGATCGAGGAGCCTGCCATGTATTTGATCATAAGGAAGCGTGCATGATGAAGAAACTTGTGTTGACGGTTGGCAACCCAATGATGGGCGACGACGCGGCCGGACCGCTTCTTGCGCAGACGATGGCTGGTTTGCCCATAGACGGTTGGGACGTACTTGACGGTGGGTCCGTGCCCGAGAATTGTCTGCACCGAATCCGTGAGATGGCGCCTGACCAGGTTCTCGTTGTAGACGCGGCAGACATGGATCTTGCACCCGGTGAGATTCGCCTCATCAGTGACGAAAGACTCGACGACCCTTTCTTGATGACCACACATACACTGCCGCTTTCCTACCTGATAAAGTCTTTGCGGGAATCCACCTCGCAGGTTGAACTGCTTGGCATCCAGCCTCAGGTGGTGGCGTTCGGGTTTCCTGTCTCGCCTGAAGTAAAACAGGCGATTGGATCGGTATACGAAAACTTGAAACAGTCAGATCCTATTTGGGAAGTTTTGGAATCAGCCAGCTTGCTGGCGAACATGCAGTAGCAAGTTACTACATTCCACATGGAAACAAACCGAGGTTGGAACATGCTTATGAAAACGATACGATCCCTTGAAGACCTGAACCGCTTGCGAGAGGAAGTGATCGAGGAGAAACGGCGCAAGGCCGGTCAGGGAAACATCCAGATTATTGTCAGCCTCGGCTCGTGCGGGATTGCGGCAGGCGCGCTCGACACGTTGAACACAGTCCTGCAAATGGTTGAGGATGACAAGATCAAGAATGTTTCGGTTTCGCAGATCGGTTGCATCGGTCTCTGCAAATATGAGCCGCTCCTTGAGGTGATTGTAGGTGACGCACCGGCAGTGATGTATGGAAGAGTAACTCCTGAAGCCGTCAAGCGGATTATTCGGGAACATGTGATCGGTGGCAAGGTCGTTAATGAATTCGTGATCGAATCCACTCCCTTCCCAACGATCTGAAACGGCAGCAGGAAGCGTTCGAGGTGAAATTATGGATACAGAAATCAAGGAAAACGAATTGGATATTGCCGATTTGGTGAACGAAGCGATTGAAAAACACGGCGCAACGCGCGATGCTGTAGTGCCCATCCTGAGCGAGATCAATCGCACGCTGGGATATATCCCGGCCTCAGCCCTCCCCGAAATTCGTCGTCACATTCACGTTCCGCAAGAGGGTGTGTTCCTCGCTGATAGCCATATCTATTCGGCAGCCAGTTTTTATCACTTGTTTTCGTTGAAACCGCTTGGCAGGCATATCATCCGTTTTTGTGAAAGTGCGCCCTGCCATGTGATGGGCGGCCGCGAAGTGATACAGGCTATTCAGGATGAGTTGAGTTTAAACCCCGGTGAGACCAGCAATGACATGAAGTGGTCGCTGATCACAACCAGTTGTGTGGGCATATGCGGGGTCGGGCCGGTCTTCCTTGTGGATGATGATGTCTATGGCAATGTCACGTCGGAGCGTGTGCCAGAGATCCTTGCACGGTACCAGTAACAAGGTCCAGAAAGAACTGATCCTGACGTGAAGAGGTGATAGATGAAAGTAATCCGATCAATGGTACTAGTCTCAGTGGATCAAGCCAGTCTCGAACGCGGCGCCGAGAAGGTGTTTCATGCGTTCATTGAAGAAATCGAAGAGTTTGGCTTGTCAGATCAAATCGCAGTGTCCACGATCCGTGATGTGGGTGTACACGAGGACGTGCCGCTGGTGATCGTCTATCCGGACGCGGCCGTGTATGCGCCTGTAAGAGTTGAAGATGTGCATACGATTGTTGAGGAGCACCTATTTAAAGGCAACATCGTCCCAAACCTGCTCGCGATGATGCGCGGACTTGTACCAGAAATCGCCTGGATGCGTGACCGCCGCGGGGCACTGCCGGTTCAAAAGCGGATCGTTCTGGAGCGGGCTGGTATTGTTGACCCGGGCAGTATCGAGGATTACATCCTGTACGATGGATTTCAGGCATTGGGCAAGGCACTGACCCAAATGACGCCAACTGAGGTGATTACCGAAGTTGATAAGTCTGGCTTGCAGGGAAGAGGCGGCGCAGGTTTTCCAACGGGCCGTAAGTGGAGTTTTGTAGCAAGTACACCGGGCGATATTAAATATGTTATTTGCAATGCGGATGAAAGCGAACCAGGTACCTTCAAAGACCGTCTGATCGTCGAAGGCGACCCATTTAGCATTATCGAAGCCATGACGATTGTCGGTTATGCCGTCGGCGCACACGATGGATATATTTACATCCGTGGAGAGTATCCACTTGCGTATCGCCGTATTGGACATGCCATTCAACAAGCCGAGCAGTATGGCTTGCTTGGAAATAACATTTTTGGCTCGGACTTCGGTTTTCATATCCATCCACACGCCGGAGCGGGAGCATACATCTGTGGTGAGGAGACAGCCCTGATTGAGTCACTGGAGGGCAAGCGAGGTATGCCGCGTGCCCGCCCGCCGTATCCCACCACCTACGGATTATTCGGCAAGCCCACCGTGGTGAATAACGTTGAGACCCTTGCCAATGTGCCAGCCATCATTCGTAACGGTGCGGTCTGGTATCGCGAAGTCGGCTCACCCAAAAGCACCGGCACCAAGGTTTACACGATTTTAGGCAATGTCAACTTTACAGGTGTCATCGAAGTCCCTATGGGCATTACCCTGCGAGAGGTGATAGACATCTATGGCAAGGGCATGAAGAATGGCAAAAAACTCAAGCTGGTGCAAACCGGCGGTTCAAGTGGGACGATCGCTCCAGCCAGTCTGCAGGATACGTCGATGGATTTTGACTCATTCCGCAACGCCGGAGTGTCACTTGGCTCCGGCGCGTTACTGGTATGTGATGAGGATACCTGTGTTGTAGACCTGGCCAAGGTCATCCTGCGATTCTTCCGTAACGAGTGTTGCGGGAAATGCACACCTTGCCGCATTGGTACGCTCCGTCTTTATGAAGTCATGACGCAAATTTCGGAAGGCAAGGCTTCCATCAGTGACCTGGATTTGATGTTAAAAATCTCGGAAGCTATGTCAGAGGTATCCAACTGCGGCCTGGGCCAGACCGCTTCCACAGCACTGCGCGACATCCTGAAATACTTCCGTGAAGAAATCGAAGCGCATATTGCCGATCGCATTTGCCCGGTCGGGGTTTGCCCTATTGCAGTCGATGCGCCCGAGTTGCTCCCGGTCCTATGACCGGCTGGTGCACAAACAAGGAGAGAACCCATGATCAGTTTGACGATCAATGGCCAGACTTTGGAAGTCCCAGAAAACACGACCGTACTCAAAGCGGCTGAGCAGGCTGGGATTGTCATCCCAACCTTGTGTCACCACAAGGATTTGACCCCCTACGGTGGTTGCCGCCTGTGTTCGGTGGATATCCAAGGCTTGCGTCTGCCTGCGACAGCCTGCACGATGCTTGTTTCCCCGGGCATGATCGTACGCACCGAAAGTCCCACGCTGACTCGCTACCGCCGCACCATTCTGGAACTGTTGCTGGTCCGCTTTTACGATGCGGGCTATACCCACACTAACGGGTTTCCGCCGCTCGATACACAATTCGCCTACTGGGTAAACTACCACGGCATTGACATGAAAAGTGCGATGGCAAAGAAACCGTTCCGTCAAATTGACGGTGACCCCAACCCATTCATCTGGGTGGACAAGAACAAGTGCATCATGTGTACGCGTTGTGTGCGTGCCTGCGCCGAAGTTCAGAGTCGCTTTGTGTGGACTCAAGCTTATCGCGGGTATGATCTGCGCATTGTAGCAGGTGCGGCAACAACCATGTTGCAGGCACGTTGTGAATCCTGTGGCGCCTGTGTGGCGCACTGTCCAACTGGCGCACTGGATAACAAGATGTCGGTCAAACTAGGTCCGCCTGATCGACTGGTCACCACCACCTGTCCATATTGCGGCGTTGGCTGTCAACTCGATCTGAACATCAAGGATGATATACCGGGTGGACGCGTGTTGCGCGTCACATCGAACAGCAAGTCTTCGATCAATGGGGATCATTTATGTGTCAAAGGGCGTTACGGCTACGACTTCATCCAGTCGCCTCAACGACTGAAACATCCGCGTGTTCGCAAATATTTACTCGAAGGAAAGGCGCGCCCGCAAAACCGCGGGCCTTGGGCGGAAGTGGATTGGGAGACGGCATTGGAAGCGGCGGCCAATGGATTGCATACTGCCCGGGACAAGTACGGTCCAAACAGTATTGGTTTGCTGGCTTCAGGGAAGTGTCTGAATGAAGAAAACTATCTCATGAACAAACTGGCCCGTCAGGTGCTGGGAACCAATAACATTGACTGTTGCGACCACGTCAATCATGCCAGCACAGTAGATGGACTGGAAACCGTCATGGAATGGAATGCCCAGTCGAACTCGCTGGAGGATGTGGCAAGCGAGGCCAAATCCATTCTCGTGATCGGTTCCAACACTACCGAACAACACCCCATTTTCGGAGTCAAACTTCGCCAGGCAGTTTTACGGCGAGGATGCAAACTGGTGGTTGCCCACCCTGACTTCATCAATATCTCAGAATATGCGACATTGCGTTTGGTCCATAAGCCCAACACGGAGACAACGCTGGTAAACGGCTTAATGCACATCATTTTGAAAAATGGATGGGAAGATCGTGTCTTTATTGAGAAACATACACAAGGGTTCGGTGAATTCAAACGGAGCGTGGAAAAATACACACCCGGCCATGTCGCGAAGATAACAGGTGTTAATGAAAATACCTTACAACAGTCTGCGGAGATCCTGGCAAAAGAACGTCCAATGGCAATCGTTTGGAGCATGGATCTGGCCAGCCATCCTGTTGGACGTGTCAATGTCACGAGCCTGGTCAATCTGCAGTTGTTGTTGGGCAACTTTGGGGTGCCCGGAGGTGGCCTGATACCATTGCGATGTCAAAACAATTCGCAGGGCGCCTGTGATATGGGCGGTCACCCGGCTTTCTATCCTGGGTATCAACCCGTTGAGGAGTCCGCGACCCGTAAGAAATTCGAGGCGGCCTGGGGAAAAGGTGTGCCGACTAAAGTTGGCATGACTGCCCTGGAGATGATGTCTGCCGCGGCAGATGGAAAATTGCGAGCGTTGTACATCCTGGGCGAGGATTTGGTAGGTGGCGCGCCGGGCGATTCGCAATTGCGGCGCAGTCTGGGGAACTGCGACTTTGTAATACTGGAAGGAATCTTCGAATCGGAAACATCCCGCTGTGCAGATGTGCTCCTGCCCGGTGTAACATTTGCGGAGAAGAATGGCACGTTCACAAGTACCGAGAGAAGAATCCAAATGGTACGCCAGGCCATTGCACCACAGGGTGAATCCCGCCCGGATTGGCAGATCATTGCAGAATTGGCCCGCCGGATCGAATCGAATGGCTCGGGCGCTGAACACGCTGGTTGGGATTATAGTGACACATCGCAGATCATGACTGAGATCTCGCAGATTACGCCCATTTATGCCGGTATATCGCACGAGCGTTTGGATCGCATGGAATGCCTGCAGTGGCCGGTGAAAAACCTGAGTCACCCGGGCACATCAATCCTGTCTGTTGAAAACTTTAAGGGTGCGTATGGCAGATTTATATCCGTTGAGTATGATGGTATCGAAAATAAAAATATGCGAACAGTTATCTAATCTATTTAAGGAGAAAAACATGAAAGCATATGTTTTGCTCAAAGTTTGTGCTGGTGAATTGAAGGACGTTGTTCGCACTCTCCGTAAAGTGGGCGGTGTGATCGAAGCCCATATGACATTCGGCCCATACGATGCAGTGGCAGTTGTGGAAACAAATGATCTTGCAAAACTTGGTGTGATTACTGCTTCTGCGATACAGCCTATCCCGGGCGTGGAGCAGACTCTGACTTGTCTTGCAGTGGATGTTTGATTTTTATCATGGAGATAAAAAGAACTGTGGGTTTACACGGCTTGTATTATTTTTTTTGTTCTGCCATTTGTGCCGTTTATTCACTAATTCTTAATATGGTATCAATGTTTGACGGATATTTCCATCTGAGGGTGAAAAGCGACTTGAAATTCGCTAATTTCTTTCACACAGGTTAAATTCTTGCCCGTTTCAAGAAATATGGCATCACAGTCTTATACTGAATGTAGCCATGGCGGCGCACCCACCATTCTGATGGGTATGAACTTTATTTATTTATAGACTTGCTGTCTGGAGCGAAGCGAAAATTCGTGGGTTTTTTACATCTGATAAACATGATATTTGTCAGGATTGTATGATTATATTAAGCACTATGAATTGTGAATAATTTCACTAGTATTATCAATAGGAGTGTCAATTATTTATTGCGAATGGACGACTTCGGTCGTGCCGTGCTGTAATTGGTTTAGGTTTGCCGTGTCCTTTACGCGGCAGGTTGAATTGCAAAGTACGGAGGCCATTATGCCCCAAATGACAGATGAAAGAGTTCATGCGGGTTTGATCCACGAAGAAGACCTTTCCCTATTAAACGAGGTCAGCATAAAGACGGCGGGTGTTTCGCGTTTGGAGATGTGTATCCAGTGCGGATCTTGTGGCGGCTCCTGCCCTGTCGCGATGGATATGGATCACACGCCGCGCATGTTATTTGCGATGTTGCGGGCAGGTATGCGTGATGAAGTATTGCGGAGCAATACACCCTGGATGTGTGTCTCCTGTTATCACTGTGTGGTGCGTTGCCCACAGGATGTGCTCATCGCAGATGTGATGTACACGCTCAAGGGCATGGCGATCAAAGCCAAGTTGTATCGCGATTCGACCCCACCAGATTTTTCCCAGACCTTCGTAGGAATGGTTGAAAACTATGGCCGCAGTTTTGAATTTGGTCTTGCAAGCCGTCACTATCTAACACATTTCCCATTGCGTCTGCCTGGCATGGCGGGTATGGGATTAGGCTTGTTAACTAAAAAGCGTATGCATGTCAAACCGCGGCGCATTAAGAACATAGATCAACTTTCCGCCATCCTTGAGAAGGCGAAGACCCTGGAGTTGGCGTCATGAATGAATATCTTTTATATCCCGGTTGTTCCATGGAAAGCAGTGCGCGTGCTTATATGGAATCCCTGCTCGCCATTGCGGAGCCGCTTGGCCTTAACTTGAAAGAGATCACCGACTGGAATTGTTGTGGGGCGACGGAATACGTCGGCATCAATCTTATTCCCGCGTATTCGCTGATCGCCCGCAATCTTGCGTTGGCCGCCCAACAGAAAAACGGGATGAAAGCAGTTGTCGCACCTTGCTCGGCCTGTTATCTGAATCTTGCAAAAGCGGATCACTACATGGCTGTACGCCCAATGCTTGGAGATAAAGTCAATGATGCGCTGGCGGCCGGCGGATTACATTATGACCCTGGGACACTCAATATACGACATTTGCTCGATGTAATCATCAATGATATCGGACTGGATACAGTTAAATCTAAAGTCACGCATCCTCTCCACGGACTGCGTGTTGCCCCTTATCTCGGATGCATGGTGCCCCGCCCTGACTATCAAAATCGCTGGTCAGACCATGAGCATCCTACAGAACTGGATGATGTGCTCAAGGCCCTCGGCGCGGACGTGATCGACTTCCCAATGAAGACAAGCTGCTGCGGCGGACATATGACGCAAATCGGACCGGAGACTGCCTTCGAACTGATCCGCAGGCTGATGTATGAAGCCGATCAATACAAGGCCGATATCATGGCCACGGTCTGCCCGATGTGCCAGCTGAATCTGGATGCTTATCAAGGGGAAGCGAATCGTTTCTTCGGTACCAACTATAAGATGCCCATTGTGTTTTTCACCCAGTTAATGGGACTGGCGTTTGGCATCCCTGCTGAGAAACTTGGTTTCGGCCTGGAATTGGTTTCGGCCCGTACAGCATTGAAGCAGATTGGTGTGGAAGTACCCATTAAGGAGGAGCCGAAGCGCAGGAAGGTTGAAGGCTTGCCGATGCCGCCGCGCTTATTGCTGAAGGGGAATAATGGGAAGAAAAGAATCAAGGAGGCTGCGAAATGAGCGAGCAGAAGAAGCAGGAACGCATTGGTGTCTATGTTTGTCACTGCGGCTCGAACATTGCGGGCACAGTGGATGTGGAAGATGTCGCCAAATGGGCGGCCGATAAATTAAAAGACCAGGGCGTGGTCATCGCGCGCGATTATAAATTCATGTGCTCCAGCCTTGGACAGGAGTTGATCGAGAAGGATATTAAAGAGTTGGGATTAACTCGCGTGGTTGTCGCGGCCTGTTCACCGCATCTACACGAGAAGACGTTCCGTACCGCTGCCAAGAATGCGGGGCTGAATCCTTATTTGGTCGAACTGGCTTCCATTCGTGAGCAGGTCTCATGGGTGCACGCCGATAAGGCTGTCGGTACGGCAAAATCAAAAGCGGTGGTATCCGGCACGGTGTCGCGAGTGATCGAGAATGTCGCGCTTGATGAAATTAGAGTCCCAATCAATCCCAATACCTTGGTGGTGGGTGGCGGCATTGCGGGAATCCAATCTGCGCTTGAGATCGCAAACGCAGGCTTCCATGTTTATCTTGTCGAACGCGAACCATCCATTGGCGGACACATGGCGCAGTTTGATAAGACCTTCCCAACGTTGGATTGTGCGGCATGTATTCTCACACCGCGCATGGTGGAGGCCGGCAGACACCCGAACATCACTTTGCTGACGTACAGTGATGTCGTGAATGTATCCGGTTACGTGGGTAATTTCACCGTGACCATCAAGCAAAAGGCGCGCTGTGTAAAGACCGACTTGTGCACAGGTTGCGGGATTTGCCAGGAGAAGTGCCCGAAGAAAGTGATCGATGATGTGTATGAGGCAGGGCTTGGATATCGCAAGGCTGTCTATACCCCGTTCGCACAGGCTGTACCCAATTTCCCTGTAATGGATAAGGAAAATTGCACCTATTTCCTCAAAGGGACGTGCAAAGCCTGCGAAAAATTCTGCCCAACGGGAGCGATTGACTTTACCCAGCAGGATGAATTGATGGATATACAGGTTGGCAACGTCGTCCTGGCAACTGGGTATGACCTGTTCGACGCGCGTCGTGTGAGCAACTATGGATACGGACGGCTCGCGAATGTGTTTACCAGCATTGAGTTCGAACGCATGAGTAACGCAGCCGGACCGACATCGGGCAATATTGTTTTGCGCGATAACAAGACGCTGCCGAAGTCAGTAGGCATTATTCATTGCGTCGGCTCGCGCGACAAAAATTTCAACAACTATTGCTCGGTAATTTGTTGCATGCAAGGCTTGAAGTTTGCGCATCTCGTCCATGAACGCACAGGGGCAAATGTCTATAACTTCTACATTGATATGCGCACGGCGTATAAATCGTACGATGAATTTTATCAGCGAGTGCTGGAGGAGGGAACGCTCTTTGTGCGCGGCAAGGTGGCGGAAGTGACGGATGCCGCGCGTATGCCAGGCGAAGAAGGCAAGTTGATTATTCAGGTGGAGGATACGCTTGCAGGCAAGCAGCGCCGTATTCCGGTGGACATGGTTATCCTGTCAAGCGGTCTCGAACCGCGGAAAGATGCCAAGGAAGTGGGCAAGATGTTTGGCATTTCATGTTCAACGGATGGCTGGTTTACGGAGAAGCACCCCAAACTTGATCCCGTTTCGACAATGACCGAGGGCATTCACATCGCAGGCTGTTCGACAGGACCAAAGGACATTCCATCCAGCGTGGCACAGGGCGCAGCGGCTTCGGCGCGCGTACTCGATAAAATTCTGCAACGCGAAGTTGTTCTCGAACCGATCAAGGCCAGTGTCAATCAGGAAATGTGTTCCGGTTGTCGTATTTGTAATGGCTTGTGCCCGTTCAATGCCATCACGTTCATCGAGGACGACATGAAGACTGAGATCAACCCCGCGTTGTGCCAGGGGTGCGGCACTTGCGTGGCGGCTTGCCCGGCGGGTGCGATCAGCGGAACAGGTTTTAGCGATACGCAGATCATGGCGCAGATCGACGGGTTATTGAGGAATTTTGAGATGGCAGCTGCGTGATATGTAATATGTCATTCGTTAACTTCCGATCACGTATTACTCATCACAGTCAGGAGAAGAATCATGGCTGATAATAATTTTGAACCTACAATCATCGGGTTTACCTGCAACTGGTGCAGTTATCGCGCCTCGGATCTGGCCGGGACGGCGCGTATAAAATATGCGCCGAACGTGCGCCTGATCCGCTTAATGTGTTCGGGGCGCCTCGATCCTACCTTTGTCCTGCGTGCGCTTTCAGGAGGAGCAGATGGTGTGATGATCACGGGCTGTCACCCCGGTGAATGTCACTATATCGAACAGAACTACAAGGCTCTGCGCCGTTTCCTTTTACTTAGAAGAGTTCTCACAGGTTTGGGTATTGAACCTGGGCGCGTGAAATTGGTATGGGCGAGCGCAGCTGAAGGTGCAAGGTTTGCCAGCGAAACAACCGCGTTTGTGGAAGAAATTCGCAAGCTGGGTCCATTAAACTGGGGCAAACCGGTAAAGCGGTTGGAAAACTTGCAGGAAGAGATATCCAAACTTGAGGAGGTGCCGGCATGACCGCTAACTCAAAGCCTAAATTCGCAATGTACTGGGCGGCCTCCTGTGGTGGCTGTGAAATTGCCGTCTTGAACACCCACGAAAAAATTCTGGATGTGGATGCCAACTTTGATGTTGTCTTCTGGCCGGTGGCCATGGATGCCAAGTATAAGGATGTGGAAGCCATGGAAGATGGCTCGATCCTGCTCACGCTCTTCAATGGCGGAATCCGGAATGATGAGAATGAGCACATCGCCAAACTCCTGCGGCGGAAATCCAAAATACTCGTCTCGTTTGGTTCGTGTGCCTGCGAGGGATGCATCCCCGGTTTGGCAAACCTAAGTCCGGTGGGCGAGATCGTTCGCACCGCATTCAATACCATCACAACCGATAATCCACATGAGATTTATCCGCGCACAACCTTTGATGCGCCGGAAGGTGAGCTGCATATCCCGAAACTTTTCCAGGTTTTACGACCACTCGATCAGGTTGTGGATGTGGATTACTACATGCCGGGCTGCCCGCCTGAATCGCATCAGATCGCGGCGGTGATCGACCTTGTGATAAAAGTTGTGAAAGGTGAAGCGGAATTGCCGCCGAAGGGCGCGGTGATCGGTGCTGGTGATTCGACTGTGTGCGATGAATGTCCGCGTACGCGCAATGTGAAACTGATCAAGGAATTCAAGCGTATTCAGGACATCGCGCCTGTCGATCCGGACCTGTGTCTGCTTGAACAGGGAATTCCTTGCAACGGTCCGGCCACTCGCAGTGGCTGCAATTCACGCTGTCCAAATGTAGGTGCGCAGTGCATAGGCTGTTATGGTCCAGCCGAGGGCGTGATGGATTATGGCGCGCGCTTGATCACAGCATTTGCATCGGTGATCGACGCGACTACGCCGGAAGAGATCGATCATATTCTGGATGGTATTCCAGACCCAACGGGACAGGTGTATCGCTTCAACCTGGCTGGCTCTCTTCTCAAGGCAAACAAGGAAGCCTGGCAGGTGGAGTAGGGGCGCGCATGTCGTATCGTCAACCGAATGGAGGATGACATGACTACGAAACTAAGTGAACAGACCGAGCCCGTTGAAGACCGCAATGCGCTTTTGGAAAGGGCCCTCATCAAAGAGTATCTTTTTGAGAAGGGCTATTCATTGGAAGACATAAAGAAATTACCGGCCGAAGTTGTCGAAAAATTGATGAGGGAAGCCTCGCAATATGCTTCATTAAAAATGGAAGAGGTGGAAGCGCGGGCTCACTTTATCAAGGAATTGCACGACGATGCCTCATCGCTGGATAAATAAATATCATGGAATGAAGGTGCGCAAGTGTTCGTACATCCTGCATCCTTTCCAAAGGAGTTCCTATGACACAACGAATAACAATTGACCCTGTCACCCGCCTCGAAGGTCACGGCAAGATCGAGATCTTTCTGGATGACAAAGGTAACGTCGCCAATTCATATTTCCAGATCCCCGAGTTGCGCGGATTCGAACGATTCTGCGTAGGCCGTCCGATTGAGGAAATGCCGCTGCTTACGAATCGCATTTGCGGCGTGTGCCCTGAGGCGCATCACATGGCTGCTGCAAAAGCGGCGGATGCAGCCTATCACGTCGATCCGCCGCGCACAGCAAAGATGCTGCGCGAATTGCTATACAGCGCGTTCTATTGTACCGATCACACCACGCACTTCTACGCATTGGGCGGTCCCGATTTTGTGATGGGGCCGGACGCGCCTGTCGCAGAGAGAAATATCCTGGGTGTGATCCATAAAGTCGGTCTGGAAATTGGCGGCAAGGTCATCCAAATGCGAAAGTATGGACACACCGTCGTCGAGATGATCGGCGGACGCAAAGTCCACCCATGCACATCGATTCCCGGCGGAATTACGAAAGGCATCACCGAAGAACAGCGCAAAGAGATCGAAGAGATGGGACGCTGGGCGATTGAGTTCGCGCAGTTCAGCCTCCAGCTTTTCAATGATATTGTGCTTGGCAACAAACAATACCTTGATTTGATCCTGGGTGACGTTTACACACATCGCACCTATTATATGGGCATGGTGGACGAGAATAACAAGGTCAATTTCTATGACGGCGAAGTGCGAGTGGTGGACCCCAATGGCAAGGAGTTCGTCAAGTACGCGCCGAAGGATTATGCCGAGCATATCGCTGAACATGTTGAGCCGTGGACCTATCTAAAATTCCCGTATCTCAAAAAGGTCGGCTGGAAAGGCTTTGTGGATGGCGAAGATTCCGGCATCTATATGGCAACGCCGCTTTCACGCCTCAACGCTGCAGATGGCATGGCAACCCCGCTTGCGCAGCAGGAATTTGATAAATTCTACAAAACACTTGGCGGCAAACCCGTGCATCAACGTCTCGCCATCCATTGGGCACGTCTGATCGAGTTGCTGTACGCGGCGGAACGCTGGGTGGAACTGGTGACTGACCCTGAGATCACATCTCCGAACGTACATACCAAGCCGACCCAGACTCCGACGGAAGGTATTGGCATCGTCGAGGCGCCGCGCGGCACCCTCACACATCACTACTGGACCGATGAACGGGGCATCATTACCAAAGTGAATCTGATTGTTGGCACCACCAATAATTATGCGCCCATTCAAATGTCCACCCACAAGGCCGCAGCAAGTCTTATTAAGGATGGTAATGTGAATGAGGGCCTGCTCAACATGGTCGAGATGGCCTTCCGTGCCTATGATCCGTGTTTTGGGTGTGCAACCCATTCATTGCCGGGTCAAATGCCATTGCAGGTCACTATTCATGATGTGGATGGGCATCCCGTAAAAATATTGAAACAATTTTGCTAAAGATGTGTAAATCATTCCTGTGTTGTTGGTCAGCAACTGGACCGCGGGCGGAAGGCACGCCCCATGAAACTGCATCCGAAACAAAAAGTCTCTTTTGCGAACCCTCACAGCGGCAAGGAGTTTAATATGATTTCCCCTGAACTATTACGTCGTTTTCCTTTCTTCAACTTTATGAACGACACGCAGCTCAAGGCCGTCGCAATGATCGCCGAGGAAAAGGATTATAAAATTGGCAACACCATTATTGAAGCCAACACACCCGCCATTTCATTGTATTTTTTGATTGAGGGGGGTGCAGCATATTACTACATCGTCACGACAGAGCACGACCCATACTATAAGCACGAATACTACATCAGCGATTTCAACCCGGGTGAAATCTTCGGCATCTCAGCTTTGATCGAGCCGTATACTTATACAGCCGCAGTACGGGTTGAGAAGTCATGCAAGCTGATCAAGATCGATGCTTCGGCACTGCGTGCCCTTTGCGAAGTGGATGTCAAGCTCTCGTGCGGATTGATGCATGCAATTGCAAAAGCCGCGATGGAGAGGTTACAGCATACCCGCGTGCAATTGATCGCCGCGAAGCCATAAATTAAAACTTCCGCCCAGGCGCTGGCAATTATACGGAACGAGCCAATCGCTCCCGTGCCCCCGTTCATTCTCAGGCTGTTGTTTGAGGTTCAGATGGATTTGAATAAATCAGGAATGTTAATTGTTGGATTGGGGAATCCCATTCTTGGTGATGACGGGGTGGGTTGGAAAGTCGCTGAGGAAGTGAGGAAGCAACTGCCACCGGATGCGCCTGTGGATGTGGTTTGTCTTTCCCTTGGCGGCATCAGTTTAATGGAGTATTTGATCGGTTATCAACGTGCGGTTTTAATCGATGCCTTTGCCTTGGACGAACCGCTCGGCTCCATATTGATTTTGAAGTTAAGCGACCTGCCGAATTATTCCGCGTTTCACACGACCAACGCGCACGATACCTCCTTGCAAAATGCGATTGAGTTTGGCAGGTCCATGGGCGCACAGCTGCCGGAGGAGGTGGAGATCGTTGGGATTGCCACCAGGCGAATTTATGATTTCAGTGAAGACCTTTCACCGCCCGTTGCAGACGCGGTTCCATTTGCGGCAAGGGTTGTGCTCGATCTCTTGAAACAGGCAATAAGATAGTTGAACTGAAGATTGGCTTGGACCCATCCCAGTTGATTGGATCTAGGGTAGATCGGTTTGTTAAAAGGACAATGGAGCGACCTAAGGCTTGGGGACACAACGTCACTTCTTGAGAGGGAATAGAAACTATTCCAAATCTGAGGAAAGTTATCCGCAAATACGGTTACTTTCCTCACTTCTTTTTCAAGTCAAAAGCAGTTTAATTATAGTCAGGCGTCATGCACGAACTAGCTGTAACTCAAAGCATTCTGGATATATCCCTCCGCCATGCGAAAGAGGCGGGGGCAAAACAGATCACAGGTATTAACCTGGTGATCGGAGAATTTGCATCCATCGTGGATGACTCGGTTCAGTTTTATTGGGACCTGCTTGCCGACGATACCATCGCACAAGGCGCGCAGTTGCATTTTGAGCGTATCCGTGGCGAGATGACCTGTACCCATTGCAAGCGCTCTTTTCACCCCAAGGATACTGACTTTGCGTGTCCAAACTGCGAGAGTCAATTCGTGCAGATCACCAAAGGCGATGAGTTTCGAGTGGATAGTATTGATGTTGAATGATAAACCGTAGACACGGAAACAGGTAAACAAGTAGACACGCGATGCGTAAAAAATTTTCACCCTTCATTTTTCATCCTTCCTCCTTTCGGAGTTCCCTATGACCACACGTGTTCCCGTTGTTGAAAAAATACTCTCCGCCAATGATCGCATGGCTGAAGAGAACCGCGCTCGTATCGAGTCTGCGGGTGTGTTTTCCATAAACTTAATGGCATCTCCAGGTGCAGGCAAAACCTCACTTATCGAGAGGACCCTGCCATGCTTGAAAGATAAATTGCATGTGGCTGTGATAGATGGCGATATTGCCACTTCGATTGATGCCGACCGCGCTTCCAAAGCAGGCGCGCAAGCAGCCATCCAGATCAACACGGGCGGCGACTGTCACCTCGACGCGATCATGTTACGCAGCGCGCTCGAACAACTCGACCTCACCAAAATTGATTTGCTCATTGTTGAAAATGTTGGCAACCTGGTCTGCCCCGCCAGCTTCAACCTCGGCACACAAAGATCGATTCTCGTTGCGTCCATCCCCGAAGGTGACGATAAACCGTATAAATATCCTGGCATGTATCGCGGCGTGCAGGTGTTGGTCGTTAACAAGATGGACCTGCTGCCTTATGTCCCGTTCAATATGGATTACTTCCGCAAAGGTGTGGAAGTGTTGAATCCTGGTGTGGTTACGTTCCCGCTTTCTTGTAAAACAGGCGAAGGAATGCAAGCCTGGACTGACTGGCTTGTGGATCAGGTAAAGAGTAAAAGATAAAAAGTGACAACCGTAAAGCACATCCACGTGACAGGCATAGTACAAGGCGTGGGCTTTCGTCCGTTTGTGTATGGACTGGCGGCCAACCTTGACCTGCACGGCTGGGTGTGCAATACGTCAGCGGGGGTAGATATTCATATTGAGGGGAAAGATTTGAACATCGCCTCATTCATTGAGAAATTGTCCAGCGAAAAGCCTCCCCTTGCAGTAATTGACCAATTAAATATAAAGGATGCTCCGCTGGAAAACTTTACAACCTTTGGCATTCGACCTTCGACGTCACTTGAAGGCGCATTTCAACCCATCTCACCCGATGTCGCTTTATGTACGGATTGCGAGCGCGAGTTGTTCGATCCAAAAGACCGGCGTTATTTGTATCCGTTCATCAATTGCACCAATTGCGGACCGCGTTTTAGCATCATCAAGGATCTGCCCTATGACCGACCCGCAACCACGATGGCGGATTTTCCGATGTGTGACGCCTGTCGTGCGGAATACGAAAATCCACTGGATCGCCGCTTCCATGCCCAGCCGATAGCGTGTTCTGATTGCGGGCCGTTTGTTCAACTGAGAAATTCTTCAAGTGGTTCCTCCTTAATTTCAAATATTGATTTGCGTTTGTCCGCCGTCTTAAAAGCGCGGCAACTTTTATCCGAAGGAAAGATCGTCGCGGTGAAAGGCCTGGGTGGATTTCATTTGGCATGTGACGCTGCGAATGAAAAAGCAGTCGATGAGTTGCGGAAAAGAAAAGGCAGGGCGGGCAAACCTTTCGCAATGATGTTTGCAGATATGGGCGCAATTCAAAGATATTGTGAAGTCAATGAAGAAGAACATGCCCTGCTCACCGGGCATGAAAGACCGATTGTCCTATTGAATATAAAAATAAAAAGTAAAATTGCCAAATCTGTTGCGCCGCACATGGACACGCTCGGCGTGATGCTGCCATATACGCCCTTGCATCATCTTCTTTTGAATCAAACAGATCCTGCGCTTGCCGCGCAACCCGCGCCGTTTGTGTTAGTGATGACCAGCGGCAACTTCAGCGAAGAGCCGATTGCGATCCATAACGAAGATGCGCTTGAGAGACTCGCCCCACTGGCAGACGCTTTCTTGCTCCACAACCGAGATATTCATATTCGGTGCGACGACTCTGTTGTGCGGGCGGAAAACAAAGGGGAGAGGAAAGAAGAAACAGGCTATCGCTTCTTTCTTCGTCGCGCGCGTGGATACGCTCCATATCCGGTCCCTTTGCCATTCGATTCCAAACCCACCCTTGCTGTCGGCGGCGAGTTGAAAAACACTTTTTGTCTCTCGCGTGATCGTTATGCATTCCTGAGTCAGCATATCGGTGATATGGAAAATATCGAAGTGTATGAATCGTTCGAGCAAAACGTCGGACACCTTTCGCGTTTGTTCCGGGTTCAACCCGAGCTGCTTGCCTACGATATGCATCCCAATTATTTCACAACCCAATGGGCGCAGCGTTCGACGTTGAACGCGCAACGTATTCCCATCCAACATCACCATGCGCACATAGCCTCCTGCATGGCGGATAACAAACTGGATAATAGAAATATGATTGGCTTGTCATTTGACGGGACAGGATACGGAACCGATGGCGCGATCTGGGGCGGAGAGGCATTACTCGCTTCTTACACAGATTTTGAGCGGGTTGCCCATCTTGAGTATCTGCCACTCCCCGGAGGTGACTCTGCCATCCGCAACCCCTGGCGGGTTGCGGTGGGTTACGCGGAGTCGCTTGGGTTGGACATCGCCGATCTGCCTTTCCTTGAATCCATTGACACGCAAGCTGTTGATATTGTCCGCAAACAGGTGCAAAAGAACCTGAACACGCCGTTGACTTCGAGCATGGGCCGCTTGTTCGACGCAGTAGCCGCTTTGATCGGAATCAGGAATCAGGTCAAGTATGAGGCGCAAGCCGCGATGGAGATGGAGGTCTTGTCAAAGGGTTTCCTGAGCGAGGCGAGTCCATATCCTCTTGAAATGGAAGATGGAATAATTCGAGTTGGTGAACTTCTTAAACATGTCATTCAAGATGTAAAATCGAATCAACCGGCAGGTTTGATCGGTGCACGCTTTCATCATGCAGTCTGTGTAATGGCGGTTGACATCAGCAGGAAGACTCGTCAAAGAACAGGGATAAAAGAAGTGGTTCTTTCGGGCGGTGTTTGGCAAAATCAGGTATTGCTTGATCTCACGTGTGCGGGTTTATTGCGCGAAAATTTTATCGTTTATACTCATCAACAAACGCCCGCCAACGATGGCGGTCTCGCGCTTGGGCAGGCTGTAATCGCCAATTTCCAATAGCTTCGGAGGTTTCACATGTGTCTTAGTATCCCCGGCAAGATCACGGAAATTTATGAAGATGGCTCGCTTAAAATGGGCAAGGTGGACTTCGGCGGTGTGATCAAGGAAGTTTGTCTTGACTATGTCCCGGAGGCGCAAACGGGACAATATGTATTGATCCACGTTGGCTTTGCCATCAGCGTATTGGATGAAGATGAAGCGATGGAACGCTTGAGCACCATCCGCGAAATCGCTGAATTTGAAGATGAATTAAACTCCGATGAAGTACGTTGACGAATATCGCGACCCGGCACAAGTCAAGGCTTTGCTTGGAGAGATCGGCAGGGTTGTCACTCATCCGTGGAAGCTCATGGAAATCTGCGGTGGGCAGACTCACGCCTTCCTTCATCATGGCCTTGACGATATGCTGCCTGGTGGGATTGAGCTGGTACACGGGCCGGGTTGTCCGGTCTGTGTCACGCCGTTGGAACAAATCGATAAAGCCCTGATGATTGCCGCACGCCCTGAGGTCATCTTCACATCGTATGGCGATATGCTGCGTGTACCCGGCTCCACTGTTGACCTGTTCAACGTACGCGCAAAGGGCGGCGACGTGCGCGTGGTCTATTCGCCGCTTGAGTCGTTGAAGATTGCGCAAGCCAATCCCGATAAACGAGTTGTCTTTTTTGCGATTGGTTTTGAAACTACCGCGCCGCCGAATGCGATGGCTGTCTTGCAAGCCAGGCAGCGCGGCATAAAGAACTTCTCTGTTTTGGTGTCGCATGTCTGTGTGCCGCCTGCCATGGAGGCTGTTTTGGGTTCAAAACATAACCGCGTGCAGGCCTTTCTCGCTGCAGGGCACGTCTGTGCGGTGATGGGCTATCACGAATATCCGCCCCTTGCCGAGAAATACAAAGTGCCGATTGTCATCACAGGTTTTGAGCCAGTGGATTTATTACGCGGCGTGCTGGCAGCAGTCAAGCAATTGGAGGCGGGTAAAGCCGAAGTCGAAAATGCCTATGAGCGCGCAGTGACTTTTGAGGGCAACCAGCCCGCACAAAAAGTGATGGGCACTGTCTTTCAACCTGTTGACCGAAAATGGCGCGGCATTGGCATGATCCCCCAAAGTGGGTTGGGTTTGCGCCCTGAATTTGAATCCCTGGATGCAGAAACGCGTTTTTCTGTCGGTGAGATCGTCACGCAGGAATCGCCTTTATGCATCGCAGGCGAAATTTTGCAGGGTTTGAAGAAACCGCCGCAATGCTCCGCATTTGGAAGGAAGTGTATGCCGCAATCTCCGCTTGGCGCGCCGATGGTTTCAGCCGAAGGCGCGTGCTCGGCATATTACAAATATCATCGGGATGTGATTTATGGATGACCTGGATTTTATAGGATACACATGCCCTGTGCCGATCCGCCCAACGGATACAGTTGTGCTGGGGCACGGCTCCGGCGGGACTTTGAGCCGCGACCTGCTCAACAGGTTGTTTCTACCCGAATTAGGGAAAGCCGCTCCGCGCGCGCTGGACGATTCTGCTGTGGTTGTGATGGACGGTCAGCGATATGCACTCACAACCGACTCGCATGTTGTCTCGCCCTTGTTTTTTCCAGGCGGTGATATAGGACGATTGGCAATCTGTGGAACGGTCAACGACCTTGCGATGTCCGGCGCGACTCCAGTTGCATTGACCTGCGGCTTTGTTTTGGAGGAAGGTCTGTCGTTTGATATTTTGCAGCAAGTTGTAAAGTCCATGCAGGATGCGGCGAAGGAAGCGGGAGTCTATATCGCGGCAGGCGATACGAAGGTGGTACAAAAAGGCGGCGCGGATAAATTGTTTATCAATACCTCTGGGATTGGAAAGATAAATGATGGTATCAACATTTCTGGCGCGAATGCGAAAGACGGGGATGTAATTATTGTTTCAGGAACCATTGGAGATCATGGTATTGCTGTTTTATCTGCGCGTGAAAATTTGGGATTTGAAACAAAACTTGAAAGTGACGTCGCCCCGCTGAATCGTCTTGTGCAGGCGATGATGAACGCTGGTGAAATCCATGTTCTGCGCGATCCCACCCGCGGCGGATTGGCTACCTCCCTTGTTGAAATTTCCGAGCAATCCAATGTCACAATCGAACTTGATGAAACTACCTTACCAGTGAAACCCGCTGTAAAAGCCGCCTGTGAAATGCTTGGATTTGATCCCTTGTATGTGGCGAATGAAGGGAAGCTGGTTGCATTTGTGAAAGAAAATGACGCTGAAAAAATTTTGGGTGTGATGAAGAAAAATAATTATGGCGGGGATGCTGCCATAATCGGGAAAGTGATTGGGGTTGGAAAAGCTCAGGTTAGGATGCGAACCGCGATCGGGGGAACGAGATGGGTGGATATGCTGCCTGGGGAAATGCTGCCGAGGATTTGCTAATTCCCTTGATATTTGGTTAATTCGGCGTATTGCGGATGCCTGCGGATATATGCCGCAGCATATGAACACATCGGGATTACTCTCAAAGACTTTGCTTTTGCAAATTCAAGACCTGCCTGGGTTAATTTCCCGGCCACGCCCTGTCCCCTCAATCCGGGGTGGACTCCCACGTGCGTGATGACAAAAGTATCTTTATCTTGAATATAGTCCAACTTTGAAAGCAGACCGTTGACCGATACTTCAAAGCAACTTTCTGATTCGTTGTTGATGATTTTAAAGTCTTCAAGATTAATATTCATTATGGAACCTTATTTCTGTTTCTCGCGTGCAATGACCGCGATATATTCCATGATGATCTTCAAACCCGCGAAGACCGTGGATTCGGATGGGTCAAGTGGAGGTGCAATTTCAACCACATCCAGGCCAACAAGCGGGAGACCCTGCATGGATTTGAGCAGAGTTAAAACATCGCGTGAAGTGAGTCCGCCAAATTCAGGGATGCCTGTCCCAGGCGCAGCGGATGGGTCAAGGCAGTCAATATCAAGTGAAATGTGGATCGCATCGCAATCGTTGAGGATATTGCGGATGCTGTCCGCTGTTTTTCTCATGCCGCGCTCTGCCACGTCTGAGGCGGTGTAGACGTGCATGCCGCTGTTTTCGATGATGTCAATCTCCTGGTCCTCCCACGAGCGCAAGCCCACCATGCAAACATCCCGCGGCTCGATGCCAAATTCCAGGCCGCGCCGCATGACCGCCGCATGGGAGAGTTTTGAACCGTCAAATTCATCGCACAGGTCGGGGTGGGCATCCACCCAAAGCACGCCGAGGCGCTGATTTTTGTAGCGCTGGCGTTGTCCCTCAAGGATGGGAATGGTCACAGAATGATCGCCGCCCAGAAGAATCGGCATATTGGGCAGGGTCGCTACTCGTTGGCGCACCAGGTTGAAGTCGGATTCGGGGCGAATGATCGTGATATCCCCCAGATCGCAAATAGTTAAATCTTTCAGGCGAGTCCTGTCCTCGCTAAAGGGAGTCAAATGCCGTGACCAGAATCGCAGGCGTTCGGGAGCAAGGGCCGCGCCTTTTCTTGCGCTGGCCAGCCCATCAAAAGGAATGCCGATCATGCTGAAATCGGTTTGCTCGGGGGTGAGGTCTGGGCGGTGCAGGTCGCCCCATAATCCGTGAGTGCCTTCAATGGTCATGCTAATCTCCTGTATGTCCCCATTGTACTCTCGAAAATAACCTCATTGACCCGCGTTCCGTTTGCTTTTACAATGTTAATATGACCTCGCTCTTCGCTGGCTTTTTTCGCCCCGACCATGACCCTCCACACACAGGCCTAGTCCGCGTGTAGTTTAACTTTAAGTATTTAACTTTCGGAGGAAAAATCATGCCTACCCCTATCATTTCGAAACGCGCGCCGATCTATGCCGATATTCCCGATGAAAAGTGGAACGATTGGCGCTGGCAATTAAGTCACCGCTTGAACACCGCTGAAGACATCGAAAAAGTGATTCCGCTGACCGACTCGGAACGCAAGGCTTTGCAAACACAAGGATTGTTCCGTGTGGATGTGACGCCCTACTTTATCTCCCTGATCGACCCTGATGACCCCAATGACCCCGTCCGCAAACAGATCATTCCCGTAGCGGAGGAGATGAATGCTTTCACCTCCATGATGGAGGATTCACTTGCGGAGGATCGCCACTCTCCCGTGCCGGGGCTGGTTCACCGCTATCCTGACAGAGTGCTTATGCTGGTAACGACTCAGTGCGCCTCGTACTGCCGTTATTGCACGCGCTCGCGCATCGTCGGCGACCCCGGACAAACTTTCAACCGCCAGGATTTTGAGATGCAGATCGAATATCTCAAACGCACACCGCAAGTGCGTGACGTGTTGCTCTCCGGTGGTGATCCGCTCGTGCTGGCTCCCAAGATCCTGGAAGAATTGCTTACCCGCCTGCGTGAGATCCCGCATATTGAAATTGTACGCATCGGGTCGCGTGTGCCGGTCTTCATGCCGATGCGTGTGACCCAGGAACTGTGCGACATGCTCGCCAGATTCCATCCGTTGTGGTTGAATATTCACGTCAACCACCCGAATGAGATTTCCAAAGAACTGGCCGAAGCCTGTGACCGCATGACTCGTGCAGGCATCCCGCTTGGAAATCAATCCGTGCTTTTGGCCGGCGTAAATGACTGTGTTCATATGCAGCGTGAACTGGTTCAGAAACTTACCCGCATCCGTGTGCGCCCATATTACCTGTATCAATGCGACCTTGTGGAGGGTTCCGGTCACTTCCGCACACCCGTTGCAAAAGGCATTGAGATCATCGAGGGCCTGCGCGGACATACTTCCGGATACGCCGTTCCGCAATTCATTGTGGATGCGCCCGGCGGCGGCGGAAAGATTCCCATCATGCCGAACTACATGTTGAGCATGTCAGACCATAAAGTCATCGTGCGCAACTATGAAGGATATGTCACCACCTACGAAGAACCGACCGAATATACATCCCATGACCCGAAGACCTGCAAATTCTGCCAAAACAAACGACTCGAACCCGGTCAAACCGGCCTGACCGGTCTGCTTGACGGCGAGCAGATGTTCATCAAGCCTGAAGGTTTCGATGAGTTACACGAACGAGGCGGTATGCAACACCGTTTGAAGGATGAAAACAAGTGGAAACCGCTGGGAATTGGTTCCGGCGAAAAAGATTAGTAACATGAAAGGCCCGGCAGGCCTGCCTGGCTGTCAGGTCTCTTCCATAAAGGAGATTACTATGCGTAAGACCATGTTCATTTTGGTTACCCTTGCTTTAATATTAACCGCTTGTATACCTGGCCAAAGCCCTGCGGATGTGCAGTCACAGATCAATACCGCTGTTGCTCAAACCATTGAGGCCAGACAACAAGTCGAAGATTCTGTTGCACAAACTGTTGCCGCGCAACAGCCTTTGTCCACGCCAACTGCTGAATTTACTGAGACGCCAACCGAAACGGCTCCTGTATTCCCAACGTTCACCCCCATTATCCCTACGGTCACGCCTTTGCCTACGAATCCACCCTCCAGTAGCGGTGGAACTTCATATCAACCCAATTATGCTTGTTACATCCTCAACAACAAACCGAAGAATAATACAGAATTTAATAAAAACGCCAAGTTCGATATCAAGTGGACCATTGTCAATACCGGCACTAAAACATGGCCCTCGGGTGTGGATATCAAGTATTTTAGCGGCACTCAACTGACAAACACCAACCGCGCTGAGATTTCCAAGGAAATGAAGACGAATGACACATATGTCATTAATCTGGACGCGGTTGCACCGGGCAAAAAAGGCATCTATACCATGACATGGGCATTGGATGATCAGATTTGTTATGCATATCTGACGATTATCGTGAAATAAAGGAGTTTGGGAGAGAATATGATTCGGCGAAATTACAGAGCATTTGTGGTTGTCATTGTCATTGTGATGATGTTTGCCTGCATGCCAACACTTGCTCCCACCTCTGCGCCGATGCCCACCTTTGACCCGAATTCGATCAACACATTAATTGCCCTGACAGCCAATGCGGCAGCTACCCAGACTGCAATGATGCTGCCGTCCACGCTTACCCCTACGGTTACACCTCTACCTACCAATACGCCCACTGAAACGCCTACACCGACCTTCGTCTTCATCCTGCCTACCCTAGTTATTCCTCCTACAATGGCTGTACCGGGCAGTTCTGGTTTGCAGTATGAATGTCAAATCATTTCACAAAACCCTTTAAACGACAGCACGATCTCACTAGGCGCGGCATTTGATATGAATTGGAAGGTGGCCAATATTGGCAAGAAAGCCTGGTTTTCATCAGACACGGATTACCGTTATACCAGCGGCGATAAATTGCACAAAACATCGATCTATGACCTTGAGTCATCCGTCTTGCCTGGCGGCATGATCGATCTCACCATCAAGATGAAGGCTCCTGCCGCCCCGGGAACTTATAAGACAGAGTGGAAAATAACTGTTGGGAAAAACTGGTTTTGTCCCCTCAAACTGACCATCAACGTAAATTAGAAAAATGCTCCGAGCAAACTCGGAGCATTTTTCTAATAACTAGGAAACAGGTGGGAGTGGCTCATTGCTGGCAGGCATGTCTTCCGGTTTCTTGCGAAGCATGAAGAAGCCAACAGCAATGGGAATGGCAATAAAAATCATGGAAAGGCACAAAAACACAATTCCCATTGTTGTTGCGGCGGCAGGATCACTGCTTCCCATCACGTCAATATCCGCGCCTGGTATCTTGCTGGCGAGAACAGAAGTTGCTCCGAAGAAACACATGAACAAACCCGGACATCCGCAAAGTAAAACAGCGGCAATCGTGGCAATAATGCCTTTGGTTTTCCTATCCATCGTTGCGTCTCCTTGATATGTTTATTTGTCTCAGTATACATGCAATAAAAACGGGATGCAAGCATTTCACGCATCCCGTTGGTACTAGCTTCTTAGCTTCGCGCCGACCGCATATTCCAGCCGTTTGACGATCTTGTTGCGGATCGCGGCGGCGTCAGCGTCTGTCATCGTTTTGTCTGATTGATATGTGAGACTGTATGCCAGTGATTTTTTCCCGGCCCCGATCTTTTCATCTTTATAGACATCGAACAAGCGCACATCGCTAACGGTTCCTCCTCCTGTTTGCCTGATGAGGCTTTCCACAGCGGAGGCTTCCACTGAATCATCCACGATGACGGCGATGTCTTCGTAAATGGGCGGTGTCTCGGGGACGGATTTAATGCCATAGGTGGGATTTAACCTCCGCAGGAGGTCCAGGTCAAATTCACCGACGATGACCGGCAACTCGCCAAACTCAAATTTCTCCTTCACCAGCAGATGCAGCTCGCCGAACACACCCACAACCTGTCCATCCACTTTGACTTCGGCGGCTTTGCCCGGGTGCAGGCCTGCCCTGAGCGATGGCGAAGGATCTGTGGATTCTGCCGCGGTGAAGGAAATGCCCGTGAGGCGCAGCCCGTTCAAAAGGAGTTCGAGGCGTCCCTTCAGGTCGAAGAAGTCAAAGGCGGGCGAATCTTTCACATCCCATGCAGTAGCTTCGCGCAGACCGGTCATCGCGACGGCGAGTTTGCGCGGCTCGTTGGGTAAAGTTTGCCCTGAGCTTGTCGAAGGGTCATTTTTGACAGGTTCGAAGATCGAACCAATTTCGAAGAGCGCAAGTGCTTCACCAAGACGACTATTTTTTTCGAGCGCATCCAACACGGAGGCAGCGAGACTGCGGCGCAAAACACTTTTTTCCGGCGCAATCGGATTTGCAATGCGAACATATTCATCGTGCCTGGCGACACGAGATTCTTTTTCAACGGAAGTCATGCGATATGTGACAACCTCCTGAAATCCCAGCGCGACGAGCAGATCGCGCAGATGCTCCTCCCATTCATGAACGGGATTGCCGACCTGAGGGGGCAGTGCATCCGCCATGGTGGTCACAGGGATGTTATCGTAGCCATAACTGCGCGCAACTTCTTCGAGTACATCGGCGAGGCCGACGACGCCCTCGTCAATGTCCATGCGATGCGGCGGGACTTTTGCTTTGACCTTATCCTTGTCCACCGTACATTTGAATTCAAGACGCGTGAGCAATTCAGCGATTTGCTTTGTCTTGAGGTCAATGCCAAGCAAGCGTCTGACATCCTGCGGCGTAACCGTGATGGTTGGGTCTTTTGGCTTGAGCGGATACTCGTCTACAAGGCCGGGCGCGACCGCACCACCAGCCCATTCAGCCATGTATTGCAGACCGCGTTTCACGCCTTGTTCCGCGAGCGCGGGATGCACACCGCGCGAAAAACGGAAGGATGCTTCGGATGGCAGATTGTGCTGCCTGGCTGTACGGCGAATGTTGATGAAGTTCCAGGCTGCACCTTCGAGAAGCACGTTTTTGGTTTTACCGGTCACTTCGGATTCAGAGCCGCCCATCACACCTGCGATGGAGAGCGAACCTTTTTCATCACAGACAAGTACATTCATGGAAGCAAGCGTGCGTTCGTTGCCATCGAGTGTGGTGAGTTTCTCGCCATCCATCGCCGCGCGGGTTATGATATTTATCTTCCCCCCGCCTGCGCGTTCTTTCAAGATATCATAGTCAAACGCATGCAGAGGTTCGCCGAGTTCGAGCATGGCATAGTTGGTCGCGTCCACGACGCTGTTGATGGGACGCTGCCCCGCAAGTTTAAGTCTGCGTTGGATTGTGTAGGGACTTGGTTTGATCTCCACATCCCGGATTAATCCAGCCACAAAACGCGGATTGAGTTCGGGATTGGTGATTTCAATGGAGACCAAATCTTCAACAGAATCACCAGATGTTTTGAATTTGATGACCGGCCTCTTGAGTTCGCGGCCGGTCAATGCAGCGAGTTCGCGCGCAATGCCAATGACGCTCGCGTTGCGCGCCATGTTCGGCAGAATGGAAATGTCTAGTACCGCATCGCCCATGTAATCGGCCAGGGGCATGCCGACAGGTGCGTCATCCTCAAGAATGATGATGCCGTCATGTTCTTCGGCAATGCCGAGTTCCTTTTCGGAGCAGACCATCGAGTATGAATCCACGCCGCGGATTTTGGCGCGTTTGAGGGTCGTCAACTGCAAGCCTTCGGCGTGACCATCATAAAGCGTCGAGCCTTCCCTGGCATACGCAACCTTGATCGGCTTGGCGAGTTTGCCCGTGCCCTTCAAGTGAAAAATATTTGGCGCGCCCGTCAGAATGACCTGTCCCTGCTGACCATCATATAGGTCAAGCAGAGTCAAGCGGTCCGCGTTGGGATGCGGCTTCACTTCACGGATTTCCGCCACGACGATCTTATCTTTATCCCATGCGATGCCGGTGGTCTTGAACTCGTGTTTCTCGCCTTCCTTATAAGTTGGCATTTCAAGGCCGGCATAGAGAATTTCGTCCACCTCCAGACCAGCGAGGGTAAGTTTGCGCGCAATGTCTTCGACGGACAAACCGTCCAAATCAATGAAATCTTTTAGCCATGAGAGAGGTATTTTCATAAGGTACTCTTCCTCCCTCATCCCAACCCCTCTCCCATTGGGAGAGGGGCAAGGGGTGAGGGGAAAATTAAAACTGCTCCAAGAATCTCACATCGTTACCCCAGAAGTAACGGATATCGTTAATCTTGTTTCTTAACATCAACTGGCGTTCGGGTCCCATGCCGAAGGCAAAACCCGAGTAGATCTTCGGGTCGTAACCGCCATTTTGTAAAACTACAGGATGTATCATGCCGCATCCGAGGATTTCAAGCCAGCCGGAATTCTTGCAAACCTGGCATCCCTTACCGCCGCAGACGAAACATTCCACATCCACTTCAGCGGACGGTTCTGTAAATGGGAAGTACGACGCGCGGAAGCGCAGCCTGGCACCCTCGCCGAACATGCGGCGCACGAAATCTGCGAGCGTGCCTTTCAAATCCGCGAAAGTGATGTTCCTGCCGACCGCAAGTCCTTCCACTTGGTTGAATTGGATTTCAGAACGCGCCGTGATTTGCTCATAACGAAAGCACATGCCGGGTAGTGCAATGCGAATCGGCGGCGGGTCTTGTGGGTTTGTCGCAACGGCTTCACGCATAGCACGGATCTGTCCCGGTGAGGTGTGTGTGCGCATCAAGATCGGATTATCCCCGCGATTTCCTGCTTCCACGAAAAATGTATCCTGCATATCGCGCGCGGGATGATGCAACGGGAAGTTAAGCATTTGGAAATTCATCTCATCCGTCTCAACTTCGCGAGACGTGTACACTTGAAAACCCATCTCCGCGAGTATGGCCAGCACGCGGCGCAGTTGTTGTGTGGATGGATGTAATCGTCCAATGTGTTTCGTGCGGCCTGGTAATGTCACATCCAGTTTTTCTTCTGTGATGGATTTCGCCAGCACGGCATTCTTTATCTCTTTGGATTTTTCCTCCAGGGCGGATTCCAACGCAACTTTCACTCGGTTCGCAGCCGCGCCGACAATTGGCTTCTCCTCCTTTGAGAGTTTCCCCAGTTCGGCAAAGGCCATCATCAGCGGCGAGCTGCGTCCAACGTTCGCGATGCGCCAGGCTTCCAGCGCGGCTTGATCCCCAACGGCTGCCAAAGACTCTAAAGCAGATTTTTCGATCTCGTTCAATTTATCCTGCATTTTGCACCTCGTCGTTTATCACGAAGGGTCACCAAGGTACACAAAGAAAAAACCTTTGTGCCCCTTAATATTCTTGGTGGTTAATAAAAAACTCCCGTCCGCAAATGGGACGGGAGGGAGATTCCCGTGGTACCACCCAAATTGACTGTAAATACAGCCCGCTTTGTGTCTGACTTTCGACCTCGGATATTCGTTATTTGAATACCGAATGTCGAGTATCGACCGCCCTGATAACGCAGGGATTGCGTCCCAAACTACTGACGTTCAACTTGCAACGTGTTAACTCGGGAGGCTCAAGAGGGAACTTCAACTGGGTTCGGACGAGTGCGACTTTCAGCGGTGCGTCGCACATCTCTGGCGGCTTCTGCCAGCCTACTTTCCTCTGTCACAGCCTGTTATTTTTGATTGCTGTAATTATCTGCGAAAACAACGTACTGTCAAGGCTCACCCAAATCAGGCCATAAAGCATTAAAATCCGTAAAACAAATCCGTTTAAGGAGACCCATGACTGCATCCCCGATCTTTGAATTTTTCTTCAGTGGCTCGACGCCCATCCTGCGCGAAATATTAAAAATTCAATAATATGAATCGCAAACTTGACCTCCCTGCGCTTTTACTTGTTACCGCTTTGTTCTTTGGCGCGGTCCTTCGGTTTTACCCTGCTGTCTCACACGGATTCCCCCTCAATGACGGCGGCATGTTCTATACGATGATTCGTGATTTAAAGGCGGGCGGCTATGCGTTGCCGCAGTTTACGACATACAATCATGCCGAGATTCCCTTTGCCTATCCGCCTCTCGGATTATATGTCGCTGCGTTTCTTTCCACGCTGTTACCTGTTTCAGAACTATGGGTACTGATTTACATCCCAGCCTTGATCAGTACCTGCTCCATCCTTATCTTTTATAAATTTTCCGAACAGATGCTCGACTCGCGCATATCCGCTGCGCTGGCGGTGCTGATCTTTGCGCTTTCCCCGCGCTCCTTTCTCTGGCAGGTGATGGGCGGTGGGATCACCCGCTCGTTTGGCATGTTGTTCCTGCTGCTCTTTCTTTATAAAATCAGACAGTTATTTAAGAATTATAAACATAAGGAGCTTATCCTTGCCATCTTCTTCGGTGCGGGCGCTGTGCTGAGTCATCCACAGACGGCATTACATGCGGCTTTGGGCGGGGCGCTGATCTTCATTTTTTACGGCTTCAACAAACGCGGATTCATTTCCGCTTTTTTCACAGGTCTTGGCGTGGCTTTGTTAACTGCGCCCTGGTGGTTGACTGTGCTAATGCAGCACGGCTTGTACCCATTTATATCCGCAGGTCAAACCAGCCAGCGGACTCTCGAATCATACCTCCGCCTTCTGCATTTCAATGGGCCTGGAGATTACCTTTTTCTGCCCGTATTGTCCCTTGCATTCGTTGGTATTTTGAGTTCACTTAAAAGGAGTAAATTCTTTTTAATTACATGGATCGTACTGGCTCTTCTCATTGACCCGCGCGGCGGGGATGGCATTGCCTTGCTGGCATGGTCCATGCTGGCAGGAGTGGGTTTGCTCAAGCTGTCCACATGGATCAGCCGCTCGGACGGCGGGCAGGCCCGCCCTGAGTTAGATCGAAGGGTTGAGGCGGCCTTTATGAAGCGCGGGATTCAAATCCTGTTAAGTGGGCTGATCCTTTTCTTCGTCTTGTCAGCCAGTATTTTTGATTTTCAACTGGTCAACACGAGTTTGAAGGCGGGTGATCTTGCGATGATCGAGTGGGTGGATAAAAACGTGGAAAAGGATAAGACTTTTTTGCTGGCAACGGGACGCGAGTTTTCGATGTCTGACCCGCTGCAGGAGTGGTTCCCCGCATTGACCGGTCAATATAGCGTGACGACCATGCAGGGTTTGGAATGGACTCTCGGCGAAAAGTTTTTCCCCTGGTATGGCGAATTGATCGCATTCCAATATTGTGGGGACCTCGATTGCGTGAATGCCTGGTCAACGCGTAATGGCGTGGACTATGATTATTTGATTGTGATGATTCCCGCTGAAAATGACAGGAGTTTATTGGCGGATTCGTTAAGAAATCTCGGTATTTCTGTTCGCAGTTCAGCTGTTCATGTACTGGTGTATGAGTCTGAAAAGGCGTTGGTATTTGAGTTAAACAAGTGACAGGCACTTTATAAGGGACTATCACTTAAGTCTTTCCCTTCCCATTCGTTCATAAATTGATCCAGGAATTTCACCATCACCGCATGTCTTTGTTCTGCAATCTTTCTGGCGGTGGGGGTGTTCATCATATCCTTCAGCAAAAGCAGCTTTTCGTAAAAGTGATTGATGGTGGCGCTTTTGCTCTTTTTATATTCTTCGAAACCGGCGTGCATTTTTGGCGGTGAGTTTGGGTCGTACATCATCCTGTTTTTATAACCGCCATATGCAAAGGCGCGTCCGATCCCAATTGCGCCAAGCGCATCCAGGCGGTCGGCGTCCTGTACGATGAATCCTTCCAATGATTCCATTTTATTTTCCACGCCAGCGCCTTTGTATGAGATGTGCATGATGATCTCACAGACTTTATCGACGGTGACATTATCCACGTGGCAGGCTGTGAGCCAGGCTTTGGCGCGCAGCGGGGATTCATCTTCGTTTTCGTTGAACTTCCAATCGTCAAGATCGTGGAGCAGCGCGGCGAGCTGCACGATGAACATATCTGCTTTTTCCTGCTCGCAAATGGCGATGGCATTTTTCCATACGCGGTGGATATGCCACCAATCATGCCCCGAGGCATCATCGCTGAATTCCCGCTTTACATATTCGACTGTTTTTTGGAGGATGTCTTGTTGATTCATTTCCCTATTTTGCCATAGAAACAAGTCTTTCAAATTTTAAAGAGTATCGCTTTTTGTTATTAAATCCCGTGATCTTCGTGTTTCAATAGACACGGTAATTGGGTTGTATCTTTAATGATCGCATCCGTCCCCATTTTCCTTAACTCAGGTTCTTCGCCGAAGCCGCAAAGCACGCCCACTGTTTGAGCGCCGGCAGCCTTGCCCGCGCGGATATCCACTGTGGTGTCGCCGACCATCAGGCAATTTTCAGGGGCGATATTCATTTTTCGTGCGGCCAACAGGATTGGGTCGGGATATGGTTTTGTATGTTCGGCGGACAAGCCTGTGACAATTGCATCGAAATATTTCTCCAGATCGAATTTCTTGAGGAAGGCTAATGTGCCGCGTTCATCCCTCGCGCTGACCACCGACATGGGGTAGTGTCCGTGCAGTTGTTTCAACATCTCAGCCACACCGGGAATGAGCAGGAATTCTTTTGCGGAGTGCCTGCGATGACGGGAGAGCCAATCAATGACAGCCATCATTTCGTCGTCGATGCCGAGTGTGTCGGCCATGCCGAGCAGGGCGTTGCCGGGAGCTTCGACCCACATGACCAAGCGGCGGGTAAAGTGATCAGGGTCTTTAAAGAGAAATTTGGGGATAAAACGTGAGATTTTCCGTACGTACAAGTCATCCGTGTCGCTGAGCGTGCCGTCCACATCAAAACACAGGCCTTTTACACGGGTCAGATCAAGGGACATGGCTTAATTGTACCAAACGGGCTATACTTAACTTTGTTCCAATTATGGTTGTAGATCGTACACACTCCCTGCTTGAACTATTAATCAACATTAGCCGCGAGGTTGCTACTGCATTAGACCTTCGCTCTGTTTTACAACGTCTGCTTTTTGCCGCCATTCAACATGTGGGCGGGGAACGCGGCAGTATCGTTGTGATGGACGAGCTTGGCAGACCTGTGGATGCCACCATTGTTTATGGTAGAAAATTTCATGACCAAGCCGCGCTTCAGCTTCGTGATACCGTGGAACGTGGTCTTGCGGGCTGGGTGGCTCAGCATCATCAGCCGGTACTTGTTCCAGATACCAGCAAGGATAAGCGTTGGTTGCATCGTGCAGGTAAGGCCGGTGCAGAGTCTGCGATCTGTGTGCCGTTGATGGCGCGTAAGCGTCTGGTGGGTGTGCTGACGCTTGTCCATTCTGTTCCCAACGCATTTACAGAAGAACATTTGGAGTTGATGCAAGCCATTGCCGACCAGGTAAGCGTGGCGGTATTGAATGCACGCCTGTATAGCGAAAGTCAACGGACTGCGCGTGTAATGTCTGCCTTGGCAGAGGGCGCGGTGGCGATCACTTCCTCGCTGGAGATGACGGAGGTGTGGCAGCGCATCCTCAACCAGATCATGCAGGCCCTGCAAGTGGAAACAGTAGCTCTGGCTTTGATAGACCATACGGATAATGATCTTGTTTTCCATGCGGCGGCAGGAGATAACTCCGGGGATATTCCAGGCAGGCATATCCCCAATGGACAGGGACTTGCGGGGTTGGTGGCGAGTAATGGACGCGGGTTCGTAATACCAGCCGTCAAACAGGACCTGCATTATAGTGAAGTGGATGACTTCGAGGGCATAGAGCTGCGGGCAGTTGCCATTGCTCCAATCCAGGCATATGGGAAGGTGATCGGCGTGCTGGAGGCGATCAACCCTGTATCCGGTTCGTTTGACCCGGATACGATGATGGTGATGACCGATTTGGGTAGCCTGGCAGGGATGACCATTCAAAATGCGGATCTTTTTGATCGTTTGCAAAAGGCGCACCGACATTACCACGAGTTGTTTGAAGACAGCGTGGATATGATCCTGATCACGGACTGGGAAGGCAAAATTCTGGAAGCGAACCGCCAGGCCGTGAAATTGAGCGGATATAGCGTCGAGCAATTGCATTCGATGAGTATTGACCAGTTGCATGAAATCAATTCGAATAAAACAGGTTTGAAATTTGGAATGCTCAAGCGTGACCAGGAATGTAACTATGAGTCCGGCCTGAATCGTCAGGACGGCGGCACAACACCGATTGCGGTATATGCCCGCCGCGTGGAATTCGAAGAGACTGACTCGATCCAGTGGATCTTGAGGGATATTACCGAACGCAAGGAACTGGACGCTCTGCGTGAGGATATGGCATCCATGATTTATCATGACCTGCGTTCACCGCTTGGGAATATCGTCTCGAGCCTTGAAATGATGAGCGATCTGGTGTCTGATGATGATGCGCTTAAATCCATGCTTGACATCGCCGGGAATTCCACAGCCCGCATTCAACGCCTGGTAAATTCCCTGCTGGATATCAATCGTCTTGAATCGGGGCAGCGGATCATGGATCAGGACGCGGTCGATCCGGTTGTTTTGATCCGTGAAGCGATTCGTGATGTGGAGCCAGCCGCAGCCGCACGACAGCAAAAAGTCGAGAATAAGGCACTTGGTGTATTCCCGCGCATTTGGGTGGATGTGGATATGGTCCATCGGGTATTTATTAACCTGCTCGAAAATGCGATCAAATTTACACCGGTGGAAGGGCGCATCGAGATCGGTGCGCAAATGACCGACGGTGATCTTATGAAGTTCTGGGTACGTGATAATGGTCCCGGCATTTCCGCCGTATATCAGGAACATATCTTTGACAAATTCACCCGTGTGCGAGGCAAGGACGGACCCGGCGGGCTGGGGGTTGGACTGGCTTTTTGCCGGCTGGCAGTGCTTGGGCATGGCGGAGAAATTTGGGTGGAAAGCGAGCCGGGGCATGGTACGACCTTCTGGCTTACTTTGCCCGTGGCACAAAAGAGCGCAAAAGGCGAACTGAGGCGGCAGACCGGTAGACTGACTACGAAAGAGCGTAAATAATGGACATTCCACCCATTTATCATTCAACCTAATTTTATTTAATTTCCCTTATTCAAGGAGCAACATGCAGGAAATAGCAAAAAATATTCTAATCGAAGACCAGTTTCCCGGTGTCACACTCGGCGTCATCGTCACACAGCGCGGACTCATCCAAATCGATGCACCCCCGTCTCCTGAGGACGCGCGTTCATGGCGTGCCGCATTGATGAATCTGAGTGGTGGCATGGAACGTGTACTCATTAATCTGGACGCACATCCAGATCGGACGCTTGGCGCACGTGCCATGGATTGCACTGTCATTGCGCACGAGAAGACCACCAATACCTTTCGCACACGCCCAAGCACATTCAAGGCGCAGGGCGAAGAGACGGGCGCAGATTGGGAATCGATTGCCGGGCTTGGCAGCGTCCGTTGGGCTCCGCCTGAAATATCCTTTTCAGATTCAATGAATCTGTACTGGAGTGAGACGCCCGTGCATCTTGAATATCATCCCGGACCATCCAATGGCTCCATTTGGGTGAATGTGCCCGAGGAAAAAATTATTTTCGTGGGGGATGCCGTTTTGAAAAACCAGCCTCCCTTTCTGGCGGGTTCAAACCTGAAGGCATGGCTTGCGTCCTTGAACATCCTGCTTGATACTTCCTTTAAGGGATATACCTTTGTCAGCAGCCGCGGCGGGGTTGTGACCACAAACGCCATAAAATCCCAATACGACTTCCTTAAACACGTCAGCGACAAATTGGATAAGATCACAGCCAAGAAACCGAATCCTGCCGCGACCGAGAAACTGGTTACCTCACTATTAACCTGGTTCAAAGCCCCGGCCGCGCGCCAAAAGCAATTTGCCCAGCGCCTGCGCTACGGACTGCTTCATTACAATTCGCGGCATCACCATGCCTCCACCCAGCCTTATGAGGATTAATGAATTCAGCGCAGCCCATCCTTGAATTGATGCGCGGTTCGATTGTTGAAGCGACCCATTTCGGCTCCATTGCAATTGTCGATGCAACAGGAAAACTCCTGCACTCTTATGGCGACCCTGACACGGTCGCCTTTTTGCGCTCATCCGCCAAGCCGTTTCAGGCGCTTCCATTTGTTGAACAGGGCGGCGTGGAACATTTCGGGTTCACACAAAAGGAACTTTCCATTTCGTGCGCCTCGCATGAAACCGCGCAGATGCATCTGGATACCGTGGCAGCCCTGCAGGCAAAGATCGGTATTCAGGAAAGCCAATTGCGGTGCGGCGGACATTTACCCGGGGATGCAGCCAAGTTGAAGCAGGTTATTAAAGAGGATATCACACCGACCTCCAATTTCAATAACTGCTCCGGCAAGCATACTGCCATGCTGGCTTTTGCCAAAATGCGCGGACTGCCTCTTGAAAATTATCTCGACCTTGATCACCCCATTCAAAAAGAGATCCTGAAAACATTCTCCGAAATGTGCGGCATTGAAATGGATAAAATCGGACTCGGCATTGACGGCTGTTCTGCACCGAATTTCGCCGTCCCATTGGCCAGCGCCGCGCTCGGCATGGCGCGCATTTGTGATCCGCGTGATCTGAGCAAAGCGCGCGGGACCGCCTGCAGGAAGATCACAACTGCCATGACAACTCATCCAGAAATGGTCAGCAATTATGGCGAATTCGATTGTGAATTAATGAAAGTCAGTGAAGGCAGGCTCATCACCAAACGCGGCGCGGAGGGATTTCAGATCATCGGTCTCATGCCCGGTGTGTACGGCAAAAATGGCGTAGGCATTGCCTTTAAGGTCACTGACGGCGACGGCTTGCGCATGAACGACGCGCTGGAATCGAGTGCGCGTGTGCGGCCTGCGGTCACGCTCGAGATTTTGAAGCAGCTCAAGGTTTTGAATGAAGCGCAGTTGCAGGCGCTTGCAAAATTTGGCCCTGAAAAAATATTGAGGAATTATACCGGTCTCGTTACTGGAAAATCACAGCCTGTTTTCAAGCTCACATGAATCTCCTTGATGACCCTTTTATCCAGACCCTCATCCTGCGGTTGGATCAGTTGGGCGTTGTTGGTCTTGCCCTCGTCGGCAGTTACGCCCGCGGACAGAACACACCCCATAGCGATGTGGACGTGGATATCTTCGTTGAAACTCTTCCGCCTGAAGCATACACGCTTCGTTATATGGACGGGCGCCTGGTCAGCTTGAAATATATGACAATCGAGAAAGAATATGAATCCCTCACCCGGCCTGAAAAAGCGATCTGGGCTGTGCCGGGTTTGAGTCAAATGGCCATTCTTGTGGATGAATCAGGCCAGTTGGCCGCGTTAAAACAAACCGCCCAAAATTCCAACTGGCAAAGTTTACAGTCCGTCGCCAATGAATTTGCGGCGCTTGCGCTTTATACCCATACCGCGCAATTATTCCAAAATATTATCCCAGAGAAGCATCGTGATGTGATTGGGAGTACGCTACAATTGGCGAATTCACTATGAAGAATCTCAAAACTCGCGCACTCAAGATCCATAAGACATTGCTTAAAGCTTTTGGCGAACCCATCTGGCGCAATCCGCTGCCCGCCGTTGATGAACTGGTTTCCACCATCCTTTCGCAAAACACCAATGACCTTAACCGTGACCGCGCTTTCAATTCCTTGCGCGCCAAATTCCCGACATGGGAAGCGGTGCGTGGCGCAGAGACAAAGGATATCATCCAAGCGATCAGGCCGGCCGGACTTGCCAATCAAAAGGGACCGCGCATTCAACAGGTCCTGCGCGCCGTCACGGAAGAACGCGGCTCGCTCGATCTCGACTTCCTAGCGGGCTTGCCCCTCGATGAAGCGCGCGCCTGGCTGACAAAGTTCAACGGCGTGGGACCGAAGACTGCCGCCATCGTCTTGTGTTTTTCATTGAATATGCCCGCTTTCCCGGTGGATACCCATATCTATCGCGTCACGGGCCGCCTGGGTCTGCGCCTCGAAAGGATGAGCGTGGAACAGGCGCACCCTTATCTTGAGTCTATTTTTCCGCCTGAGACCTATTACGCCGCGCATTTGAACCTCATTCGATTGGGACGCGAGGTCTGCAAGGCGCGCAAACCCAACTGCCCGCGATGCCCGATCATTAAGTTATGTGATTATAAAGAGAAGACGAGCTGATCAGACTCAGACTTCGGAAGTCTTTTTGGAGGAAACATCATGAAAAAGATTCTACTTCCCATTCTTTCCTTGATTCTTGCCGCATGTTCTTCATCACAGGTGGCAGTCACACGCTCCGCACAAGTGACAGTCACTTCCTCATCGCCGCCTACTGCGACCCCCATCCCCACACCGACCCTGCACCCGCAGTTTGTTGAGTTACAGGAAAAAATCGCCGCCTCGGGCGAGACTTTTACCCTGTTAAGCGACGGCACGATCCAACAGATGACTTCCGAGGGCGCAATAATCGTACCGGGACTAGTGGTGGACAAAAACGGCACAATCACCCTACAAGGAGACTCCTCGCAGGTGACGCTTGACCCCGAGGGCGTGAGCGTGGAGGGCTACACCCTGGACGAAGCCACCGGGTTGTGGGGGGTGGGTATTTCTGAAGCTGAATCGGCGGCAATCGCCCTATTTGACAAATACGGGGTTGCTCCTGATACCTATACCCTCGCGGAGGTGGATGGAGTGATTGTAGGTACTGACAACGAAACGGGAAAGGAAATATTTCGGGATGGCAGGTTTGAAATAAGTTATGCGGTTGAACTCGCCAAAAAGGACTGTGAACCCACTGATATTGTGCCGGATAAAAATGGATTTGTTCAGCCAAAATTTCGTGATTCCTATGAGGGTTTTATCTCTAAGATAATAAGGGACCATAATTTTCCACCCAGTCTTAATTGGTCGGTTGATGTTTTGATAAATAGGGAAAAACAATGTTGGGCAATAGCCGACGGTAGCAATCTTTATTATAGGGATGATAGCGGCATGGCGCGCGCTATGCCTTTAATTCCTCTCACATCAGATGAAATAATTTCATTTTCATTTGGCAGAGAATAATTTGGCCCTCCGGGATTTTGAGAAATAATTACGAGTGTGCTAGTATGAAGTTATGAGCAAGGGGAAGTTGGCTTTAGTCGTCTTCTTGGCTGTTTTAGCGGTTTCGGCAGGAGTCGGTTATTCTTACTATGCGGCCACAGGGGGAAATGGATTGACCAGGGCTGTTTTTCATTATTTAATCCGCAATCTGCCGGATAAACAGTACAGCTGGCGGGATTTTACCGATCAGGGCGCGGCCCGCAGAATAAGCGGTTTTTACTCCGGCGGGGACAAGGACAGTTTTAGTATGTGGACCTTGAGCGGGTTAAAAAAATTCTATACCATACAAGGAACGAGTATATATATGCATGAGGATGTTTGCTCGGCAGTGCAGGAGTTAAATGAAAATCCCGAAACCGCGGGGAGTAAGATCCGAGCTCCCCAACAAATAACTCCGGATATCTTGGATTGGGAAAAACTCATGAGAAAAGAATATTTTGTGACAGTAAAAAGACTAGACGGAGAAACCAATTCCAACCTGGTAGATAAAGTCTGGTCATACTCGGGAAAATATAAGATTATCAACCAATTAGATATTGATGCATGCAACTAATACGAAAAATTCAAATAGGTTTGGTGTTGGTAGTAGCGTTTGGTTTACTTACTTTGGCACTGCCAACTCCGATAGAAGCTGCCTGTGGTGGAGACTGTTCAGTTGTTGAGTGTGGTTGTAAAAGATCGAATCGTTATGGTGACTGTATCAAATTTAAATATTGCAGTGCCTGCAGTAGAAGCTGTGAAGAGTTCCAGTGCCCGCCGGGACAGTTTCCGATCAGTGGTAATCGCTGTAGGGATGTTGGACCGGTGAATTGTCCGTGCGGCACGAAACCAAGTGGGGTTTGTAATTCGTGTGAACCGGAACCGCCACCTCCGCCAACCTGTACCCCAAGCTGTGGAGCGCCTCTTTGCGGACAAACCGATGGTTGCGGCGGCGCTTGCGCCAATACCGATGCCGGTTCCTGGGGGACGTGGTCGGCTTGCAGTGGCATAGAGAATACCCAGACCAGAACCAATGCCTGCGGGACAGTCGAGACCAATAATTGTCCGCGAATTGCCGGGACCATCTATTATGATGCCAATAATAATTGTGGTGGGAGTGGGTGGAGTAGCGGAGGGGTCGCAGTCTCACTAGACGGAGGTGCGGGCAGTGCGGTATCGGGGACGGGTACATTTACGCTCCTGGCCTCCAGTGCCTCGTCCCACACCCTGGCAATCTCACTTCCCCCAGGATATATCTGCTCCACGGCTCCAGGGTGCAATAGCTGTAGCAGGTCGGGCATCATTAGCCCCTCCAATAACAATTTTTTCTATCTGACCAATCTCCTGGAAGCCTGGTGGCAGGCGGCGGGAGCGGGGTGTATGCGGGGAGCTCGGCGGGGCGATCGGAGCCTTGCTGAGAGCCTCGGTGTCGACTGACCTAGGGGCGGAGAGCGTGTCAAGCGAGCTATGGAGTAACCTCACCAGGTACCGGGGGCAAGCGGATGGACTATCAATACTTTGCGGCACGGATGGGGGTGATACAGGGAGTGGACAAACTTTGATGGAAAAGGTATAAACCTCCTTGAATTATGGAAAAACCTCCAGTCAGTACTGCTTTGGAAAAACTCGGCATGCCGCATCGAGTCTTTCGCCATGAAAACCAGGTCATTTCGTTTAAGCAGGCTGCGAGTGAGCGCGGACAACGTCCCTCGCAGGTGGTGCGGAGCATCTTATTCCGCATTGCGCAGGATGAATTTATAATGGCGCTTGTCGCCGGACCCGATCAGATTTCATGGAAAGCCTTGCGCAAACACCTTGGCCGTTCGCGTGTTTCGATGGCAACGGAGGATGAAGTCTTTGCAGTGACGGGATACCGCGTCGGGACGGTCGCGCCTTTCGGATTGCCTCGCCAGCTCAAGGTTTTGATTGATGCGGGCGTGATGAAGGAGGATGAAGTGTCGATTGGGTCGGGGATGCGGAATACGGCGATCATCCTGAAGAGTGCAGATTTGCATCACGCCTTAAAGGACGCAGATGTTGTATCATTGACTGAAACAGTATCATAGGTGACAGTCGCTTCCAAAGTGACCATCACCTCAAAGATGGAGAACATCATGGCCGACAACTATAAAGAACGCGCGCTAAAATTTTTAGAGATCGAGTGGGCAACTTATATCGAGCGCTTCAATCGCTGGCCTGTTGAGGAAGGATTGAAGCGCGTCAATGTCCAGGGCTATGGACAGTTTCGCGATATGCTCGCGCATATCCTGGCATGGTGGGAGGAAGGCATGGGGATCATCCTTGCCATTGCGGAAGATCGCGAATATGCGCGCAGGAAATATGATTTTGATGCATTCAATGCGGAGGCAGTGGCAAAGTATAAGGATTTGGATGAGGCCAAATTCCTGGCTCATTTTGAGAAAACGCGTCAGAACGCTGTGGGAAGCCTGAAGTCCATGGATGAAGCGGCCTGGGAGAATCGCCGTGTGCGGGCATGGATCAACGGCATCTTTATACATCATGCGCGTGAACACCTGGTCGCATCCAGCCGCTTTTTAATTTTGGATACGCTTCAAAATGAATGGAGCAGGTACGTTGAAGATTTCGGGAAGATCGAAGATAAAAAAGCCTTCCTGAAGAAACAGGGACTTGAGAATTTTCGTGAAATGCTCGGGCATGTGACCGGCTGGTGGGAGCAGGGCGAGCGCATCATCTTGGGTATTTTGCAAGACCCGAATTTCAAATGGCAGGATCGCAATACGGATGCCTTTAATGCTGAATTGATCGTAAAATACAGGAAACTTTCCGACGCAGAAGTTCAAAAACAATTTGAAAATAAAAGACAGGATATGATCAGGCTCGTGAAGGACCTGCCTGAGGAGGCCTTCACGAATAAGGATATTGAAGGCTGGCTTGCGGCAGATGTGGTTGAACATTTTGATGAGCATGCCGCTCACGCATAATTATGGATCACCTGGTTTACCTCGCACTTGGAAGTAATATGGGCGACCGCCTTGCCAATTTGCAGGATGCGGTCCGTCATCTTGCGCCGCAAATGAATGTGAGGAAAAAGTCGCCTGTGTATGAAACGCCGCCCTGGGGTTTCAAGGATCAATCCGCATTTCTAAATCAGGTGGTGATGGCTGAAACTTATCTTGAGCCTGAAGAACTGCTTGGACATTTGAAACGGCTTGAGACGACCTTGGGACGTGTGGAGAGTTTTCGGAATGGCCCGCGTTCGATTGACATCGATATTTTGTTCTTCGACGATGTGATCCTCGATTCGCTGCCGCTGATGATTCCGCATCCGCGTTTGCACCAGCGCGCATTCGTGCTCCTGCCCTTGAATGATATTGCGCCTGACCTGATTCACCCGTTGCTGGACAAACCTGTCAGAGAGTTGCTGCTGGATGTGGATCCGATCAATATTAATTTATATGAAGGAAGGTAGTCATGAAGATAGTCCGTTATCAAAGCGATGGAAATGAGTCGAAATATGGCTGGATGCTGGATGACAAGGTCGGCGAAATCGAGGGGGATGTATTTGGCGAGTATCGCCGCCGTGAGGCAAAAGCCCCTGTGGCGGAATTGAAATTACTCGCGCCCTGTGAACCCAGCAAGATCTTATGCGTAGGACGCAATTATGTGGAACACGCGAGGGAGCTCGGCAATGATGTTCCCAAAGTGCCGCTCATCTTTTTGAAGCCGCCTTCCTCGATCATCTCAAACGGAGAGCATATCATTTTACCGCCGCAATCAGCCCAGGTGGAGCATGAAGCGGAACTGGTGGTCGTCATCGGCAGGCGCGCGAAAAATGTCACTGCTGAAACAGCCAGGGAGTATATCTTCGGTTACACCATCGGCAATGATGTGACTGCGCGCGACCTGCAAAAGACGGATGACCAATGGACCCGCGCAAAGGGCTTTGACACCTTTTGCTCATTCGGTCCGTGGATCGATACAGAATTCGACGCATCGGATGCGGTGGTCACCTGTCGCGTGAATGGGCAGATGCGTCAGATGGCCTCCACACGTGACATGGTATTTAATGTCGTCACATTGATCGCATACATTTCATCTGTGATGACTCTTGAGCCTGGGGATGTCCTTTTTACAGGCACGCCGGCTGGCGTGGGTGAATTGAAGAACGGCGATGTGGTGGACGTGGAAATTGAGGGGCTGGGCAAGTTGAGCAATCCGGTAAAGGTGTAATTGGGGCGGAAGGGTAGATGCAGGCCAGGGCAGGCGCTGCATCAAGACTACTACTCATTTTGCTCGACCCACAACAGCCACTTGATTTGGGAGACGATTCCATGACCTCCAATGAATTTCAAACCTTCCTCGAACGATATCCTGCCTACAAACAAACCGAGGTTATTGATGTGCTGCGAAGAAGGGAATACGCTCGTCTCGATGAGGGCGAGCATGTTTACCTTGATTACACGGGCGGCGGTATTTATGCCGAATCGCAAATTCGAAAACATCATCAACTCTTGCGTGAAAATGTGTATGGCAACCCGCATTCATCCAATCCCTCTTCGCTTGCCGCCACCGAACTCGTGGAAGGTACGCGCGAATACATCCTGAGATTTTTCAACGCCGACCCCGATGAATATCTTGCCATCTTTACATCCAATGCCAGCGCCGCGCTAAAACTTGTCGGTGAGTCTTATCCATTTCCAAACGGACGTTATCTATTAACTTTTGACAATCACAATTCGGTGAATGGGATTCGGGAGTTTGCTCATGCACGCGGTGCGGAAGTGACCTACATTCCCGTCATGCTCCCGGACATGCGTGTCGACGCCTCACAATTGGACCTGGAACTGACCCGGCCTTCGAAAAATGGACATAACCTTTTTGCCTACCCCGCACAATCGAACTTCTCCTCGGTCAAACATCCGCTGGAGTGGATCGAAAAAGCTCACGCTCACGGCTGGGATGTGTTACTGGATGCCGCAGCGTATGTCCCAACCAACAAACTGGATTTAAGAAAGGTCAAACCGGATTTTGTGGCGATCTCATTTTATAAAATGTTCGGCTACCCAACCGGGCTTGGCGTATTGATTGCACGCAAATCTACTTTGACAAAATTACATCGCCCCTGGTTCGCAGGCGGGACGATCACCGTCGCTTCGGTGCAGGGCGACAAGTATTATCTTGCCGATGGCGCCTCTGCATTCGAAGATGGCACGCTTGATTACCTCAATATTCCCGCGCTTGAAATCGGACTCAAACATCTCGAAGCTATCGGTATGGATGTCATCCATGAACGTGTCCAAACTCTGACCGGCTGGCTCCTGGAAAACCTCACGCAAATGAAGCACAGCACAGGCGAGCCGCTGGTGCGTTTATTTGGACCCAATTCCATGGAGGGCAGAGGCGGCGCAGTGACTGTTAATTTCTACGATAAAAATGGCAAAGCCTTTGACCACCGCTACATTGAAAGTGAAGCCAACAGGCTCAACATCTCCTTGCGCACAGGCTGCTTCTGCAACCCCGGCGCAGGGGAAGTGGCCCTCGGCATCTCCCGTGTGGAGTTGGACGTGTGCTTCACTTCCCCCGGCCACGAAGACCGCATGTCCATTGATGATTTTCGCCTGTGCATCGATGGCAAATCATCGGGCGCGGTCAGGATCTCGGTGGGAATGATCACAAATTTCAAGGACGTACAGGCATTCCTGTCCTTTGCGAGAGGGTTATTAGGTTGACATTTTCCATGATTGGATTGATATGCCATTCTATGATTTATAATTCCATTCTAAAATGAGAACTGTAAAATGCCAAACCTGGAAGATGGTTAATCTTCATAAAAGCTCATCGATCTGCAATGACTGCAGCGAAATCGGCATACTTATTACGCCGCCTTCGCCTATTGAGACATTCCTCGAGTCTCGTATTCTCGAATCCCCGACGGGAGAAAGGAAACGCTATGATAGAAGCTCATTTTAATGAGGGTATTACCAACTATTTGCCTCAGCCTGCCAGTCCCAGACCGCCTGGGAACTGGGGTGTGGTCAAGACATCGTACGAGGTATATGGCGTATCCCGCATTACCAAAGTAAGCCCGAATAATTGGCAATTACTCGCCTTCCCCGATGTGTGGAGGATTAATCCAACCACCCTAAAATTCGAAGATGGCAGCAAAAAACCTGAAGCAGTTGAGATGACCAGTGATTTTCAGCATTGGTTGTTTCGATTGAATGCCGAAAAATATTTCGGTAAGCCGTTTAAGGATGAGCAGGATTACCGTGAGTGGTGGACATCACTGGACAGCAAGCATCAGCTCATCCGATGGTTTACATCCCTGCTTACCAGAGGCAGAAGTCATACTAATATTTTTGGCCTGGATAACTGCAGAAACTATATCAGTGGCGCGAATATGGATGCGGAGCTTCCCAGGTTTAGCAATCTCGTGACGGGACGCTGGGTTGCAAAAGTGCTGTCGTTGGAAACACGAGGCATTTTTGGCGTGGAAAGCATCTCTGTTGAGGCGATCAACTTTTCCAAAGGTTATCGTCAATTCACCCCGCAAGATCATTGGTGGTTATTCGATGAACCTTTGCTGAGTGGACGAAGGAGAAATGCTGACGGCACAGTTGACGAAACCTTGCTATTGCCTTATCCACAATTTGAACCTGCCCGCCCCATACTTCCCGTCATTCTCCCGGTAGACAGCCGTGCCTGGATACCTATTGAGATTTTCCGTGTTTTACAGCCGCAGGAAAATACGCCCGGAAAGTATGAATTTCCAGGCAGGTAACCGATAGCGATAAGTATTGATGAACTTATCCGTATTGTGAGCGGAAGAGATGGCATGCCTGGTATTATGGAGCACCTGACAAGGTGAATGAGTGCTTGGTCAGGTGACCGTGGGTGTGCGCTAAACTTGCGCGGCCAGGCTTATATCATCAATTGGGTGGGTTATTCTTTAACTTTGTCCCCAATCGGTTGGCGAAAATTGGACTAAGTCTGGGATGACTCAATAGGATAACTAATGAACGGACAAACCCGCTCCACCATCAAACCCGGCATGACTGTGTTCATCGTCCTCAAACAAGACCAGCGCACGGGCAAATTGACCAAAGGCATTGTCAAGGATATTCTAACCAAGTCGCCCAATCATCCCCATGGCATCAAAGTCCGTTTGGTGGATGGACAGGCGGGGAGGGTGAAGGAGATCGTGGAATCATAAGATGAATCAATATCCGATCAACCTCGCCGTTCGTTTTCTCCTCGAACTTTCTGGATTGACCGCCTTCGGCTTCTAAGGTTGGGCGCAGCATACAGGATTCATGCGTGATATGCCGGTGGTCGGCTTGCCGAATTGTTTATAACTCAAAGGTGGCAGTTACACGCTTTGCGAAAGTGGCTGTCATTTATTTAAGGAAATCAACATGACCTCACGCTACGATGTTCTCTTCCAACCCGTCAAGATCGGCCCCGTCACCGCGCCGAATCGTTTTTATCAAGTACCGCATTGCAACGGATTTGGCCATCGCATGCCGCAGGGCATGGCTGCCATGCGCGGCTTGAAAGCGGAGGGCGGCTGGGGCGTGGTCTGTACCGAGGAGACCGAGATCCATCACACCAGCGACCTGTCCCCATTTTTTGAGGGACGCATTTGGAGTGATGATGATATTCCCACATGGCGGTTGATGACTGAAGTCGTGCATAAACACGGTGCACTGGCAGGCGTTGAATTGACCTACAACAGCCACGACGCATCCAATTTATATTCACGCGCCTCTGCGTTTGGGCCTCGTTCCATGGGCATCACGGGCGGCAGTGGATATGAACCTGGTCAAACGCGGGCCGCCTCGAAGGATGATCTCAAGCAGGTGCGAAAATGGCATCGTAACGCTGCTATCCGTGCGAAGAAGGCAGGTTTTGACATTATCTATTGCTATGCCGCGCACGCCATGACCCTCGCTTTTCATCTGTTGTCCAGGGACAATGACCGTGCCGATGAATACGGCGGCTCGCTTGAAAACCGCGTCCGTTTCCTGCGTGAATTGATCGAAGATACAAAAGATGCCGTCGGCGATATGTGCGCGGTGGCTGTCCGTTTTGCAGTGGATGAACTGCTCGGCACAGATGGAATGCAGTACGACGGCGAAGCGCATGACATCGTATCCATGCTGGCAGAACTTCCAGACCTTTGGGATGTGAATATCAGCGCATGGAAAAACGATTCCGTCACCTCGCGTTTTGGCAGGGAAGGTCATCAGGAAAAATATATTTCCTTCGTAAAGAAGTTAACCACAAAGCCGGTGGTTGGTGTTGGCAGATATACCTCGCCCGATTCGATGGTTTCGGCCATCCAGCGCGGCATCATGGATATGATTGGCGCGGCGCGTCCATCCATTGCTGATCCGTTTTTGCCGAACAAAATAAGGGAAGGCAGACAGGAGGATATCCGCGAGTGCATCGGCTGCAATATCTGCGTTACCGGCGATACTCGTTTCGTTCCCATTCGCTGTACGCAAAACCCAACCATGGGCGAAGAATTCCGCCGCGGCTGGCATCCTGAAATCATTGCGCCAAAGCGAAGCGAAGATGAAATCCTCATCGTCGGTGCGGGGCCTGCGGGCCTTGAAGCCGCCCGCGCGCTGGGCCAGCGCGGGTATCGCGTCATCCTCACTGATGCAAACCGTGAAGCGGGCGGGCGCGTGGCGCTCGAGTCCGCGCTTCCCAACCTCAACGAATGGCGGCGGGTGATTGACTGGCGTCTCACACAAATCAATAAGACAGAGCATATCTTTTTTTATCCATCCAGCTTGATGACTGCCAAGGATGTTCTCGAAGCAGGCGCGCCGCATGTCATCCTCGCCACTGGCGCAGCATGGAGGCGCGATGGTCTTGGTCGCAATATCTCGCGTCCGCTTCAAGGGGATGGAAAAATTTTCACCCCCGACGATTTGATGAATGGAAACCTGCCTTCCGGCAAAGTTTTAATTTACGATGACGATCATTACTACATGGGCGGCGTTCTCGCTGAACTGCTTGCCGCAAACGGATGCGAAGTCACCTTGATGACCCCTGCCCCCGCCATTTCTTATTGGACTGAATACACCCTTGAACAGGATCGCATTTATAGGCGCCTGCTTGACCTGAATGTGACTCTGCTCACACACCACGTTCTCGCTTCACACTCAGGGACGCCTGCTGCTGTGACCCATACCATGACCTCCGCTGAATCGACCCTCCCCTGTGATGCCATCGTGCTTGTCACGGACAGAACCCCCAACGATGCGCTTTATCACGAACTCAAGCCTGCCCTCGCAGATGGGAAACTAAAATCACTGCGTCTCATCGGCGACGCAGAAGCCCCGAACATTATCGCACAGGCGGTGTTCTCAGGTCACCTCGCCGCGCGTGAATTCGATGAAAAAATCGATCCCGATATCACGCCGTTTAAAGTGGAGAGATAAAGTCATTGCCGGGGTTGGCGGATCAAAACCTGCCTTGCAATCACATAACTTATCATGTCCCATCTCATCCTCGTCACTGGTGCCACTGGCTACATTGCCAGCAGGCTCATTCCGCAACTGCTCAAGCGCGGATACTGCGTCCGTGTGTTGGTGCGCCACCCCGAAAGACTCAAAGCACGGAAATGGTATTCGCAAGTTGAGATGGCGCAAGGCGATGTGCTCCAGCCTGCCACGCTTCCGCTAGCATTGGATGGCGTCCATACCGCGTATTATCTCATCCACAACATGTTGTCGGGACGTGGTTTCACATCGCGGGAAATTGAAGGTGCGCACAATTTTGCTCAAGCCGCGGAAAATGCTGCTGTGGAACATATCATTTATCTCGGTGGACTGGCAGACCCTGAACAGCATATTGCTCCGCACATGCGGTCACGCATCGAAACCGGCAAGACCCTGCAGGCAGGCAAAGTGCCCGTCACTGAATTTCGCGCAGGAATCATTGTCGGCTCCGGGAGCATCTCCTTTGAAATGATTCGCTTTATGACGGAGTTATTTCCCATTATCCCAGGTCCCAAATGGTTGAAGAATAAGACGCAGCCGATTGCAGCGCAAAATATCATGGACTATCTTTTAGCCGCGCTTGAAAACCACAAGGGACGGGGCAGGGTTTTTGAGATCGGTGGGCCGGAAATATTTACTTATCAGGAATTGATGTTGAGTTACGCTCGAATCCGCGGGTATCAGCGCAGTTTCCTTTTACTTCCTTACCTGCCCGTCTGGTTTATGGCGTTTGGCATTGGGTTGATGACGCCCGTGCCGCGTCTGATTGCACATGCCTTGGTGGGAGGCTTGTCGAGTGACAGTATCGTCCTCCACGCTGAGGCGCGGGAAATTTACCCTGAGGTATTGCTGATTGATTTTGAAGCAACCGTCCGCGAGGCGATGAAGTGTTTGCATCCGCTTGAGATAGAACGTGTTTGGGATGACGGTCAAAACGATGTAAAAGTCCTCAAGCATGAAGGATTCTATATTAACCATCATGAATGGAAAGTAAACATGCCGCTTGAAAAAATCATTGAAACAATAAAGGGATTACAAAGTGAAGTTACTATTGTTGAAAACAATCGCCTTCTTTTAAATATTAAATCCAAGTTTGGAGAAGGCTGGCTGGAATGGCGTATGCGCAACGACTCAACCTTAACGCAGACCGCGTACTTCGCCCCGCGCGGCCCCGGCGGGTTTTTATACTGGTATTTTTTATACCCATTTCATGTTTGTAAATTTCAAAACCGGATCAAAACCATCCTGCGAAACTCGGTGGTACAATAAACAAAATAAACAATCAGCAAGCGGCGAAGTTGGTGAAAACCCAACACTGTCCCGCAACTGTGAGTTAGTGTTTGGCGATCAGACCGACGGTTAACAGCCGGTAACTGAAAGCCAAGGGCTAATAAGTCAGGTCGCCCGCTGCTGCTCGGTTCACCATACTCTCGTGGAAAGGAGGTGGATGACGGCAGCTTACTCGGATTGCCTCTCCAACCTCCCCAGTCATCGGCTGGGGATTTTAATTTGCAGCAACACCAAATCATAATGCGGAGAATATAAAATGTTTCGTAAGACCCTGCTTTTGACTTTACTCATCACACTGCTTTTGGCAGGATGTGCTCCCGCTTCCAGCCCGACCGAAGCGCCTGTCTCATCCCCACAGGCTGCCTCCGTTTCGACGGAATCACCCGCCACTGAGGCCCCGGCAGATACAGCCATCCTGTTCACCGACAGCCTCGGACGCGAAGTCAAACTTGCCGCCCCCGCCCAGCGCGTCGTCTCCCTTGCGCCCTCGCTGACCGAGATCCTGTTTGCCATTGGCGCGGGTTCCCAGGTGGTTGGTCGTGACGAATATTCCAATTACCCTGAACAGGCTCTTGGCATGGAAAGTATTGGTTCCACCTATCAAACCCTGAACACGGAAGCCATTCTTGCTCTTGATCCCGATTTGGTGGTGGCTGCTGGAATTAACAGCCCCGAGCAAATCAAAGCCCTCGAAGACTTGGGCGTGGTCGTTTACTTCTTTGGAAACCCCGTTGATTTTGAAGGCATGTACCAGCATCTTGAGATTATGGGCGAGTTGACAAGTCACGCACAAGAAGCGGGCGCGTTGGTTGAATCGCTCAAAGTGCGCGTGCAGGCTGTTGAAGAAATAATTGCCCCCCTGTCATACCGGCCAACCGTCTTTTACGAAATTGACAGCACCGATACCACCAAGCCCTGGACATCCGGCCCAGGCACTTTCATGGATACGATGATCGCAATGGCGGGCGGAATCAACATTGGCGGCGCGCTTTCCGACTCTTTCGCGCAGATCAGCCTTGAAGAAATTATTCTGCAGGACCCCGATTTCATCATCCTTGGCGATGCCAAATGGGGCGCAACCATTGAATCAATAGGACAACGCCCGGGCTGGGAAGATTTGAGCGCAGTTAAAAACGAAAAAATCTTCGCTTTCGACGATGACCTTGCCACTCGCCCAGGACCTCGCCTGGTGGACGGACTCGAAGCGTTGGTTGCCATTCTGCATCCGGAATTCGCACCGGCTCCGTAAATTACTCCGAGGCTTCCAAAGTCTTGATGGCTTTGGAAGCCTCTTCAACAGTTCACCGATAATTGATAATTATTCATCATAATGGCCCGCTCCCTTCTCATTTCCCTCCTCTTTCTCCTGCTCGCCTTATTCCTAAGCCTGGCCATCGGTTCGGTATTTCTTTCGCCAGCTGAATTAATGGCCGCAATCACGGGACATGGTACGCAACTGGCAGATTCCATTTTATGGAAAATCCGCCTGCCGCGCACTGTCTTGATCGCGCTGACTGGCATGGCGCTGGGCGGAAGTGGCACGGCCTATCAAGGCCTGTTCCGCAACCCGCTGGCTGATCCATATCTTATTGGCGTGGCATCCGGTGCGGGTCTGGGCGCGGTAATTGCCATGAGCGTGAAATGGCCCTATACATTCTGGGGATTGATGGCGATTCCAATGGCGGCGTTTTTTGGGGCGCTGCTGACGGTAACCATCGTTTATTTTCTCGCACGTGTTGGGAAAACCGCGCCGACCACCAATCTTATTCTGGCGGGCGTGGCTATCTCATCCTTTGCCACTTCGCTGACGTCCTTCCTTATGTTGCACTCTGAGGGAGAATTGCGGCGGGCGATGAGTTGGCTGATGGGTGGTTCCATTCAACTTGGCTGGACGTCCACCCTGGCAATTTTGCCTTATATCGTCATTGCGCTTGGAGTTCTCACCATGAATGGGTATGTGTTAAACCTGCTTCAATTCGGTGACGACCAGGCCCAGCAGCTTGGTTTGAACGTGGCCCGCACCAAGGCCATTCTGTTGATTGCCGCGTCGCTGGCAACCGCCGCCGCCGTTTCCTTCGCGGGCATCATCGGCTTCATTGGGCTGATCGTGCCGCACACGATGCGTTTATGGTTCGGCGGGGATTATCGCCGCCTGGTCCCGCTTTCCATTATTGGCGGCGCAACCGCCCTGCTGATTTCCGATGTGATTGCGCGCATTGTCCTCGCGCCGCAGGAAATCCCTGTTGGCATCGTCACCGCGCTGGCGGGCGCGCCCTTCTTCTTATGGATCCTGCGCCGCGTGAAGAATCAGGCCTATTGGTAATGAGGAAACCCCCCATGTCTGAGCAAATACGAATTTACTGCAACCCTCTCGGAAGTTTTATCGATGTTCCGGAAAAACCCAAACGGATTGTCAGTCTGGTTTCGGGATTGACCGAAGCGCTTTTTGAAATCGGTTATGGCGCCCAGATTGTCGGCGTCTCATCCTACTGCTCCCGTTACGTGCCGAATTTATCCGCCCCCGTTGTGGGTGATTATCTGGTTGTGGATGAAGGCCAGATCAAACAACTCGAACCGGATTTGGTCCTGACCACCACTGGCGTCCAACGCGGGTTGGGGAAAAAACTCTCCGAGCATGGATTTCCCGTTTACGCCTTTCCGCTCCCCAACAGTCTGCATGGGATTTTGGAAAACATCATCACCCTCGGCGGATTGGTGGATGAAATGGATTCCGCCCGCGCCCTGACCCGACACTGGCGTCGTGTCTTTCTGGACCTCGCGGCTGGTGCGCCATCCCCCCGGCCCCGAGTCTACGCCGAGTGTTGGTTCGGAAAACACGTCCGCATGGTGGGAGGCTTTACTTTCATCAACGACCTGCTCGAAGCGGCGGGATGCGAAAATATCTTTGCCAATCAACGCCAGGGCTACTTGGAACTTGATCTTGACGAAACCACGCGCCGCCGCCCCGACCTGATGGTCCTATTCACGGAACCGGAATATCCTGTAGACGCCAATAAACTATTGCAGCAGCGCGGCTGGCAGGGCGTACCCGTCATCGAATCAAACGTGACGCGTGGAATGAACCTCATCCACGACGGACCTTCCATGATGGAGACCGCCGCATGGTTGCAAAAGCAAATCATTGCAAAATGGAATTGACAGGCATGGTTCAATGAAAAAAGGACTGGTCATCGTCAATACAGGTAACGGTAAGGGTAAATCCACTGCCGCGTTTGGTATGCTCCTGCGCGCATGGGGACGAGGCTTGCGCGTCTGCGTGATTCAATTTATCAAATCGGAAACGGGCAAATGGGGCGAGGTCAAAGCCGCGCAGAAACTCGGCATTGACTGGTTCACCACTGGCGATGGTTTTACCTGGCTCTCAAAAGACATGGATGAAACAACCACCCGTGCAATCCATGGCTGGGAACTCGCAAAGGAAAAAATCGCCAGCGGCGGCTACGATGTAATCGTTCTGGATGAGTTCACGTACGCCATGCATTATGCATGGCTGAATACCGTGCAAGTCATTGACTGGCTCAAAGCCAACAAACCCGAAAAATTGCATCTCGTCATCACCGGGCGTAACGCGCCTGCCGAGTTGATCGAGTACGCAGACCTGGTCACGGAAATGCTCGAAGTGAAACACCCATATCAAAATGGGATAAAAGCGCAGGCAGGGATTGAATTCTAAGTTGTAACACGACATTGATATTGCTTTTGTGCAGGATAAACCTCACAATACAATTTGTAAAGGAAATAGGATGAATCTTCCAGTCATTTCTCCACTCAACCAATCTGCCGCACAAGCCGCGCGCGATCGTCAGAACATATTAACCAAACCTCAAAAAAGTCTGGGTCGCCTTGAAGAACTATCGATTCAACTTGCGGGAATAACCGGAAAAAATATTCCAACGATAAAAGATAAGGTCATCATTACCATGGCCGGGGACCACGGCGTTGTTGCGGAGGGAGTGAGTGCATTTCCGCAGGAGGTCACGCTGCAGATGGTAATGAATTTCCTGGCGGGCGGGGCGGCGATCAATGTGCTGGCACGTCACATCGGCGCGCGCGTGGTGGTCGTGGATATGGGAGTCGCCAATGATATTCCCGCTGCGGACGGAAAACTCATCAAGCGGAGAGTCGCTGCGGGAACGGCAAACATATCGATGGGCGCAGCAATGACGCGGAAGCAGGCAGAAGAATCCATTCAGAGCGGGATCGAAATTGCGCTGGCGGAAATATCCCGCGGCGCAGACATCATCGGAACTGGCGATATGGGAATCGGCAACACGACTCCCTCCGCTGCGATCGCGTGCGTGTTGATGAATCAATCTCCTGAAAATATCGCAGGGCACGGCACAGGTGTGGGCGAGGCCGGGTTGAAAAGGAAAATTTCCGCCATCGCGCGCGCATTGGATGTGAACAAGCCGAATGCGAAGGATGGACTCGACGTGCTGACGAAAGTTGGCGGCTTCGAAATTGGCGGGCTGGCGGGTGTGATGCTTGGCGCGGCTTCAAAGCATGTGCCTGTGATGGTGGATGGATTTATTTCAACGGCGGCGGCCATGATCGCGCTGACACTCGCGCCGCAAGGTAAAGATTATTTAATTTCTGCGCATCGCTCACAAGAGAACGGTCATCATTTGATGTTGGAATGGTTGAACCTCAAGCCCCTGCTCGATTTGGATCTGCGGCTTGGTGAAGGCACGGGCGCAGCGTTTGGCATTTCACTCGCTGAAGCTGCCTGCAAGATTTTGGCGGAGATGGCAACCTTCGGCGAAGCGGGCGTGAGTGAGAAGGGCAGTTAAAGGCGGCAACGTATGGAACTCTCGCAAAATATTCATCTGCTTGGCGACCTGCTCGGCGAAGTGATCTCAAAACTTGAAGCCCCATCCATTTTTGAGATCGAGGAGCGTATTCGCTTGCTGGCGAAGGCGCGGCGAAACGGGGAAGTTTCCGCTGCGCAGGATTTACAGCAGGAGGTTTCCTCATTGAAAACGGAAGAAGCCCGCGCGGCGGCCGCATCTTTTACGGCGTATTTCGATCTGGTTAACCTTGCCGAAGAAAATCAGCGCGTGAAATTATTGCGCCAGCGTGAAGATGAAAAATACCCCGAACCGATTGGCGAATCCATCGGCGATGCATTTGCGGTTTTGAAGGAGTACGGGGCTGGGCATGAGCAAATATCCGCTTTGCTTGAGAATTTATCCATCGAGTTGGCGTTGACGGCGCACCCAACAGAAACGCGCCGTCGAACTATTCTCTCGAAGATGGAGCGCGTCGCGCGCCTTCTGCAGGGCATTAACCAGAATTCGCTTTCGTTGCGCGAAAGGGAGGCCGCGATTAATTCTTTGCGCGGCGAGATTTCCGCCTTATGGCTGACAGATCGCACCCGCGCCGATAAATTGACGGCGACCGACGAAGTACGCACCGGCCTGTATTTTATAGACGCATTTTTCTGGAACGTCATTCCCGCCATTTACAATGAACTTGAGAAAGCCGTTGAGCGCTATTACCCGGGCTTGAAAATTACGGGCGCAGGGCTGCAGCTGGCGTCCTGGATCGGTGGCGACAGGGACGGCAATCCGTATGTTACCTCCGAAGTAACCGCGGAAACGCTGCGCCTGCATCGCGGTCTTGCAGTGGAAAACCACCGTCGTACCTTAAAGGAATTGGGACGGCATTTAAGCATCAGTTCAAAACGGATTCCATCCCCGCCCGCCTTGTTGGAGTGGATCGAAAAACGCAGGCCTTTCCCGTCTCATGTCGCGTACATTGAACAGCGATATGCCGCCGAACCTTATCGCCTGATGCTGGCATTGCTGGCCAATGACCTGGCAGAAACCTCGCGCGATGATATGAAGGCGCACCTGTTGGGTCAATATCCGCATAAGGCGCGCATCGTCGCAAGCGATCTATGCCACACGCTGGAACTGATCGCGTCTGCCCTGCCCGCCAATAATCCGGCGCTGGACGAATTGCAAATTGTTTTGCGAAAAGTGAGGACGTTTGGGTTGCACGCCGCAAGGCTGGATATTCGCGAAGACTCCAGCCGCCTGAATTCCGCTTTAAGCGAAATTTTGCGCGCTCTTAAAATCGAGTCTGATTTTGAGAACCTTTCCCCCGACAAGCGGACTGAATTGTTGGCGCGCCTGTTAAGCGAGCCGCCGCCCAATCTTTCAAAACATCCCGGCGTTACCTCTTCTGCGGCGGAGACCTGGTCGCTCTTTCAGTTGATCGGGCGGACGAACGATGTTTATGGAAACGAATTGCTCGGCCCGTTTATTATTTCCATGACCCACGCCGCGGCGGATGTATTGACCGTGCTTCTGCTTGCAAAATGGGCGGGTTGTAAGGCCGCTCCGCAAATCACGCCGCTTTTCGAATCGGTGCGCGATCTTACGAACGCTTCCAATATTTTGGAATTGCTGTTTACGCTGGACGCCTACCGCGAACACCTCAAGACCTACCATGACGAACAGATGGTGATGATCGGATATTCCGACAGCAACAAAGATGGCGGTTATCTCATGGCGAACTGGGCCTTGTATCAGGCGCAGGAGGAGATCGCGCGCGTCGCCGATCAATACAACGTCAAGTTGACTATTTTCCATGGGTGCGGCGGAACCATTGCACGCGGCGGCGGACCCGCCAACAGCGCAATCCGTGCCCAGCCCGCGGGAAGCATCAAAGGGCGTTTCCGCGTCACCGAACAGGGCGAGATCATCGCGTCGCGTTATTCCAATCCCGCCCTCGCGCATCGGCATTTGGAACAGATCGTAAGCGCCGTGATCCTTGCTTCTGTTCCGCATGGGGAACAGGTTGTTCCCGAAAAGTGGCGGACTGCAATTGGCGAAATGTCGAAAGCGGCGCAGCGCGCTTATCGTTCGCTTGTTTATGAAACGCCCGGCTTCATTGAGTTTTGGGAATCTGCCACGCCGCTGGATGAGATCAAACGCTTGCAGATCGGTTCGCGCCCGGCTTCGCGCGCAAATACGGGCGCGGTGGACCAGATCCGCGCCATCCCCTGGGTATTCTCATGGATGCAAAGCCGCTTCAATTTACCGGGCTGGTACAGCCTCGGTGTGGGATTATCCTCCATCCATGATCTCCCTCTTTTGCAGGAAATGTACGACGGCTGGTCTTTCTTCAGAACGCTGCTGCACAACTCGGAGATGTCGCTGCTTAAAGCGGATATGGATATTTCAGCCCTCTACGTAGACCTTGTGCCGGATAAAAACCTTGCGGATAAAATCTTCAATGTCATTCGCTCGGAATATGACCTCACAAAAGAATCCGTTTTGGCGATCAGCCGTCATCAAACCTTGCTTGAAATTGAACCCATTACGCAGCAGGCTGTTCATCTGCGTAACCCATATATAGACCCCTTGAATTACATCCAGATCGAAACCCTGCGCCGTTTGCGCTCGCTCGCCGATCCCGATGGCGAGGAGGCAAAGCCGCTGCGCGAAGTAATGGCGTTGACCATCAACGGCATCGCTTCCGGTTTAAAAAACACGGGATGATATGACATGACATCAATGATCGCGGCGTTTCAATTCTTGACAATCTTTCCCGCATTCATCAAACGCATGTTCACCTCGCGGGAGCTGGGACAGGCAGTGGGATGGTTCCCGCTCGTCGGTGTTGTGCTGGGTGCGCTGTTATATGCTGTGAACCATGCCGCGCGTTTGGTTTTCCCCGATTCTGTCTCCGCCGCGTTGACCTTGCTTGCGTGGGTTGTGTTTACGCGTGCATTTCATCTCGATGGCTTTATGGATACCTGCGATGGTTTGTTCGGCGGCTGGACTCCCGAACGCAGACTCGAAATTATGAAGGACTCACGCATCGGTGCATTTGGCGCTGCGGGCGGAGTACTTGTTTTATTGTTGAAATATACTGCGCTCGCTGCTTCTCTTGATATTGGCCCTGTTCTTGTAATATCAACTACCCTGGCACGTTGGGGCATGGCTCTCGCCATCTTTGCCTTCCCTTATGCCCGCGAACAGGGGCTTGGACGGGAGCTCAAGGATAATGTCGGCTGGCTTCAAATTGTTTTGGCGACGTCTATCGCCTTAATCGTCATCTGGTTTGTAACCGGGATGATGGGACTGATTGCCTTCGCGCTGGCGGGTCTCACCTTATGGTTTGGCGCGCGGTTTATCCTGCGATTGATCCCTGGTCTTACAGGGGATAGCTACGGCGCGTTATGCGAAGGGATTGAATTGGTCGTTTTGTTATTCTTTGCAGCCCGAGGCATTTTATGAATTGCGAATTGCCAATTTAATGAGTTCATATGACCTTTCCATATCGATTTCTCGTTTTTCCACTTGCCCTGTTTTTCGACATCATCCTTGGCGACCCACCCAATCGTTTTCACCCCACTGCGTGGATGGGAAGTTTGACCCGCTGGTTGATGCGTTTTCGTCCGCGCGGAAACCGGCTGATTGAATTTATGTTTGGTTTTTTTATTCTCCTTGTGGGGTTTGCTGTAGCAGCAGGCATTGGATTAGCAATTACCCTTCTTGCGTATCGCCTCCCCGTTTGGATAGGGATTTTGCTGCAGGCTTTTGCGTTGAAGTTGACCCTCTCCCTGTGCGGGCTTGACCGTGCCGCCAAAGAAGTGCAATCTGCGCTTGAAACCGGAAATTTATCTGAAGCGCGACGATTGCTTGCATGGCACCTGGTCAGCCGCGACACTTCGCAATTGAACGAGTCCCAGGTCTCTGCCGCCGCGGTTGAGTCGGTTGCAGAAAATGCTTCGGATGGGATCATTGCCCCCTTGTTTTTTTACGCCATGGGCGGATTACCTGCTGCATTGGCATATCGTTTCATTAACACTGCGGATTCCATGCTTGGTTACCGCGACGCTGAACGCGAATGGCTTGGAAAATTCCCTGCAAGATTCGATGATGTTTTGAACTTCATCCCAGCGCGTTTGACGGGATTATTCATCATGCTGTCTGCCTTAATTTGTGGAGCAAACCCAGGGCAAGCCTGGCGTATCATGAGGCGCGATGCGCGGCAAACTGCAAGTCCCAATGCGGGAGTCCCCATGAGTGCGATGGCTGGCGCGTTGAATACAGAATTGGAAAAGGTTGGGCATTACATTCTTGGTAAAGGCCTTCACTCCCCGTCTGTCATCGACCTTGTTCGCGCCCGCCGCTTGTTATATTGCTCTGTTGGAATGGCGGTACTTGTGTTCATGTCGTGGAGCCTATATGTCTATTCGCGTTGAACCTTCTGTACATGGAGCGCTTGATTATGCTGAGTTGGAGGGACTAGGCATTCATCCCAATGATGTGCTGGATTTCAGCGTTAATAGCAATCCTTTCGGACCTTCGCCGCGTGTGTGGGAGGCGATTCGATCCACGCCGCTGGAGCGTTACCCAGACCGCGAGTCCATTGCTCTGCGGCGTGAGATTTCAAAGCAATTGGATATTCCACCTGAACATATCATGGTGGGTAATGGCACAGCAGAGTTGATCCAACTCGCAGCCTTCGCGTTTCTACAAAAGGGAGATCATGCCCTGATCGTTGACCCAACCTTCGGTGAGTATGAGCGTTCCACCCGCTTAATGGGTGCGAATATTCAGCGCTGGCGCGCAGTTCCAGAAAAAAGATTCATGCCCCAGCCAGCAGAAATCCAAAAGAAGTTAAGTGAGCATGAGATGCGTCTTGTGTTCATTTGCAATCCGAACAATCCCACAGGTCAGGTATTGCCCTTGGAAATATTAAATGAATGGTCGCACATATATCCTGGTACGTTATTTGTAGTGGATGAAGCCTACCAGACCTTTGTGCAAGACATGGGCTCGGCTGTTTCACTGTGGGGGAAAAATATATTGGTGCTGCGTTCCATGACAAAAGACTATGCCATTGCAGGTTTGCGGCTCGGATATGCTGCGGGCGATAGGACTGTGATCGAAGCGCTGATCAACCTTCGTTCCGCCTGGAATGTGAACGCACTGGCGCAGGCAGCGGGGCTGGCGGCTTTGCAGGATGAAAAACATTTATCCGAAACCCTGGCAAAATTACGCGAAGAAAAAGAGGCATTGGTTCTGGGATTAAAGGAATTGGGATATGACCCAATTCCATCTCGAACGAATTACTTTCTATTGCCTGTTGAAAATGGTGCGCAGTTCCGTCAAAAATTGTTGGGACGCGGGATGCTTGTGCGCGATTGCGCTTCGTTTGGTTTGCCTGCCCATGTTCGCATTGCAACACGCAAGGCAGGGGAGAACAGGCGATTGTTGAATGCGATCAGGGAAATGCATTTATGAAACTTTATCTCATTCGTCACGGACAAACGGATTGGAATCTCGCGCAACGCTTTCAGGGACAAAGCGATATTCCGCTTAATGAAATTGGTCGACGACAGGCCAATGCTTTGGCGGATCGTTTATCGAGCCAGCCCTTTGAGGTTGCGTATTCCAGTGATTTGCAGCGTGCGCTTGAAACGGCCAAGGTCATTGCGGGGGACAGACTCGAGATAAAAACAGATCTACGCCTGCGCGAAATGGACTTTGGCGATTGGGAAGGTGCGACTTACAACAGGATCAAAGAAGAATGTCCCGGCGCCCTCGCAACATGGGAAGATGATGTTTATAAAAACTCTCCGCCGAACGGTGAGACGCTTGAACAGTTGGCGATACGTGCACAATCCGTTTTGAAGGATATTCTTGAAAACTGGAAAGACAAAACGGTTCTGCTTGTTGCGCATGGCGGCGTATTGCAATCCCTGATCTGCCTTGCATTGAATTTGCCACCCCGCATATATTGGCAGTTCCATGTCTCGCCTGCATCTCTTTCGGAAATCTCCTTTTACCCGGCGGGCGCAATTGTGAATTTATTAAACGACACATCGCATCTTGAGAATATTTCATGACAGCCAGGACATTGATGATCCAGGGAAGCAGTTCATCGGCAGGCAAGAGCCTGCTGGTCACGGCATTATGCCGAATCTATGCGCGGCGGGGGATTCGGGTTGCACCCTTCAAAGCGCAGAATATGTCCAATAATGCGGCTGTATGCGCGGACGGGGGTGAGATCGGCCGCGCCCAAGCCTTGCAAGCCGCCGCCGCTGGCCTCGCTCCAACCGTGGATATGAACCCCGTGCTGATCAAGCCTGAGGCAGATTCGCGTTCACAGGTTATCCTGATGGGACGTCCCTGGCAGACGCTTGCAGCAAACACATATTACGAAAAGAAAAAGATCCTTTGGGAGCATGTTACGCAAGCCCTTGATCGTTTGCGCGCCGCGCATGATCTCGTTATCATGGAAGGTGCGGGCAGTCCGGCGGAACTTAATCTCAGGCGTGGCGATATTGTCAACATGGCTGTCGCGCGCTATGCCCGCTCTCCTGTTTTGCTTGTCGGTGATATTGATCGCGGCGGGATCTTTGCCCAACTGCTTGGCACGCTCTGGCTGCTTGAACCTGAAGAACGCGCTCTGTTGCGCGGTTTCATCGTTAATAAGTTTCGCGGGGATCTTTCGCTCTTTGACGATGGGATTCAAATCCTCGAACGAAAAGGGGATGTGCCTGTCCTGGGCGTGATTCCCTATTTACGCGGACTTTCCCTGCCTGACGAAGATGCCGTCTCTGTGGAAGTCGCTTCACGCGCCGCCTGGCCCGCCTCTGCATCCCAAACGGACATTGCCGTTCTGGCATTGCCGCGCATTGCCAACTTCGACGACTTCGATCCCCTGCGCTCGGAACCCGGAGTCCACATCCGCCATGTGGATTCGGTCAGTCAACTTGGAGAGCCGCACGCGATCATCATCCCCGGCACAAAAAGCACCATGGCAGACCTCGACTGGCTGCGCCAAACAGGACTTGCGGCTTCCATTGTCGATTACTCCAGGAATGGCGGCACGGTGGTTGGAATCTGCGGAGGTTATCAGATGCTGGGACAAGTCATTTATGACCCCCTTCACATTGAATCGCAAAACGATTCAGTGGAAGGCCTGGGTTTATTGCCCGTTGTCACCACATTCTCCGCAGGCAAAGCGACCTATCAGGCACGCGCGCGAATTTTAAATTTCGGGTCACTTACCGGCGAGATGATCGAAGGTTACGAGATTCATATGGGCGGGACGAAGAGTCAACTGCCCTGGATGGAGATCGTTTCCCGAAATGGCGGGCAAGTCCATGTTTTGGATGGGTGTATTACACGCGGCGGAAAAGTATTGGGCTGTTACCTGCATGGATTGTTTCATAATGATTCGTTTCGATATGCCTGGTTGAAAAGTCTGGGCTGGCAGGGAAAAGCCCTCTCGCAGCCCGCGCGTTTCGAAGAGTCGCTTGAAAAATTGGCAGACGCAGTGGAAGACGCATTAGATATTGATTTATTGGAGAAAATTGTATGGGAGAGTTAACTTTAATTCTCGGCGGTGCGCGCAGTGGAAAAAGCGATTACGCTGAAAGGCTCGCGCGCAAATCGAATCAACCAGTGTTGTTCATCGCAACCGCCACGGACTTTGATGACGAAATGCGCGAACGCATCGAACATCACCGCGCCACTCGTCCGCAGGCATGGCAAAACCTCGAAGCGCCCCTGAATATCGCCGCTGCGCTGGATGCCAAAGTCGGGAGACTATGGCATGGCGTTATTCTTTTGGACTGTATCACCCTGCTTGTCAGCAATATCCTGGTGTCGCTGCCTGAAGATGCAGCCTTTGAGATCGTCATGCAAAAGGTGAAGGATGAGGTTGATTCACTCATCTCGGTGCAGGAGAGGATTGGCGGGAAATGGTTCGTCGTTTCCAATGAAGTTGGGCTTGGCTTGGTGCCGCCTTATCCGCTTGGAAGAGTCTATCGCGACGCATTGGGTCGCGCAAATCAAATGCTCGCACGTGTCGCGCAGCAGGTCGTCTTTATGGTCGCTGGTATTCCCATGGTAATAAAATAATTATGCTCAAAATTCTCAATCTTTCCGCTTCCTATCACAACCACCAGGTTTTGCACGATGTTTCATTCGATGTAAAAAGCGGCGAAGTACTCGCGCTTATCGGTCCAAACGGCGCGGGCAAGTCCACCATCATCCGTGCGGCCAGCGGTGTGATTCCATCGACGGGTCATATCCGCATGAACGGCGATGACTTTCAATCGCTTACTCCCATGCAACGCGCGCGCTATCTTGCGGTTGTACCTCAAGCGATTTTATTGCCGCCCGCTTTCACAGTTTGGGAGACTGTCCTGATGGGACGCACGCCCTACCTCGGTTTCCTCGGTCAGGCTTCCTCCCTTGATGAAGAACTGGCGAGGCAAGCCTTGCACAGAGTCAACGCTTTGGCGTTTATGGATCGCCGTGTTGGAGAGTTGTCAGGCGGAGAGGCGCAGCGCATCCTGCTGGCCCGCGCCTTGTGCCAATCCACACCGATCCTTTTGCTTGATGAGCCCACCGCGCATTTGGATCTGCAATACCAGGTCAGTTTATTGGAAGTGATCTGTGAGCTGGCGCATACTGAAAAACTTGCGGTACTGGTCGCCCTGCATGACCTCAACCTCGCCGCCCGTTACGCGGACCGGGTGGCCCTGCTTGTCGGTGGACAACTTCAAGCCATCGGCACCCCGCGCGAAGTACTGACCTCGGAGGCCATTTCGAATGCCTATTGTTTGCCCGTGAACGTTGTCGAGCATCCATTTATGGAGACTCCGTTGGTGCTGCCGAAGTAGGGTTGTAATGGTGGTCGAGCAGGCGGCGGGTTTCGATACGCGCTGCACGGCTGCTCAACCGCCGCCGCCGTATCGAGACCGGTACTATCTCACTAAATAAATGATCGCGACGATCACGCCGATCGTCACCACCGTCCACCTCAGCGTGGACGGTTTGATTTTGCCCGCAAGTCTCCCGCCCAGCACGCCGCCGATCAACGCCCCTACAGCCATCACCAATGCCGCAGACCAAAGCACCTGTCCCGAGAAAAGGAAAAATATCGCAGCGGCGATGTTGACCGAGAAGGCCACCGCCTGCTTGAGCGCGTTAAGCCGCGTAAGCGTATCCTCCAGGGTTAATCCCAGAGCCGAGAGCACGATTACGCTTAATCCCGCACCGAAATAACCTCCATAGACCGAAGCCAAAGTGACCGGCAGCCAGGTAAATTTTTCCAAACGTGAACCGTGACCTTCTCCCATGCGGCGCATCAACCACGCGCGGACGGGGTCTTGAATGGCCAGCAGCCCCGAAGCAAGCAGGATCAAATAAGGGACCAGGTCTTTGAATAATTTTTCGCCTGTTTGCAGCAGAAGAAACCCGCCCAGCACGCCGCCGAGGATGCTGGCAGGGACGATCAGCCACAGCCTGCTTTTTTGGCCGCGCAGATCGCTCCATTGCGCCAGTGTCCCGCCAAAATAGCCTGGGCAAAGCGCCACAGTATTGGTCACGTTTGCCATCACAGCCGGGACTCCCACCGCAGTTAACATGGGAAAGGTGATCAGCGTCCCGCCGCCCGCGAGAGCGTTGATCGCGCCCGCTAAGAGCGCTGCGAACCCGACCAGTACAAAGTCAAATCCATCGAGCATGATATTGAAATCCTTTTTGTTATGGAATAGGGCAAGTATAGCAGTCTTTGAATGCTTGATTTTGTCATGATATTGATTCTTATTTGCATATTTTCCTATTCTTGTGATTAGAAAGAGAGATAATGGAGCCTAAAAGCCAAGAATTCATAGCAATCTGAATTGGTTTAAAACGATTGATTAATTTAGATTTTGCTTTTTTATGTGATATGGTATATTGACGGGGTATTTCATGTCTAGGGTTATTGAAGCATGAATAGGCTGATTTTATGTTTGCTAACAGAGTGCTCATATTTGTAAAGTCAATATTTGAAAACGGAAAGGTTTCAAATGTCCTGCTCTTCATTGGGGGATCTGTTTCGATTTTATGGGCAATCTATTTTGCCAGGGTGACTGTTTCCATTCCATATCAGCTTGAGTTTCGTGAAGGGGCATCTCAAGTGATGACGAGTCTCTTGTTGAGTGGAGAGAATCCGTTCGTTTTTAAAAACCAGCCCCTTGGATTGAATAATTACGGCCTGGGTTATAGCGTGGCTGTATTGCCATTTGCAGCTCTGTTTGGGAACACACTTCGTGTTCACCGGATAGTCACATTTGTTTTTATTTTTCTATCAGCTTTGATTGGTTTTTGGGCTGTTTATAAAGTCAGGCGGAATATTTCCCTTGGGTTGACTTGTGGAGCGTTTGTCATGATTGGTTTGATGGGACGAGGAGGAATTGGAGCTTTTCCATCTGCCATGGGGGTATTTCTTTTTCTGATGGCAGTATTAATCCCATTTTTACGATCTTTTGACAATACCGGACTTATTTTAAGCGTTTTCTTTTCTGTGGTGGCTTTTTATACAAAAGCTTATTTTGTATTGGCATTTGGAATTGTTGCTTCCTATTTATTTTTATTTGTATCGAAGAAAAGAGGGATGGTTTACACTCTTCTTTTCCTTGGGCTGATTGTGGTTTCATTTGTCGCGATACGTTTCGGTTTCCCCCTATACTTCATAAATACTGTAGCTGGCAATGTTTCCAATACGTTTAGGACCTCTGAACACCTATATTCTCAACTGGTGCAATTATTTTACTATTTTTATCCTGTTTTGATTCTAGCGGTGATTGTGCTTGTGACGGGTTTAATAAAAGTAAAAAGAGAGTTGTCCACCAGGAATGTCGCAGGGAATTTCATCAATTTCTTAATCTGGGACCACCCTGTTGTCGGCGTTCCGCTAAATCCTTATTTTTATTCCTTTCTGTGTGTCTTTTTTGTTTTTGTGTTTGTTCTTGGCTCCCACGTGGGAAGTTATTTGACCTATGCCTATCAATTGGTGCTGCCAATCTTTTTTATCTGGCTTTTCCAGAACCTTGAGCTTGGAAAATTACCGGGAATTTTCTTTGTCTCACTTGTTCTTTTCAACTTGTTTTACTGGGAAAATTCGACGCTTAATTCTCAGTTATTAGTGCAAGGGAACTCCAGGGAGTGGAGTAAACTTTATTCATATTTAGAATCAGCAAACAATATTCTGAATTCCCCCACAATCACTTCCAAAATAGTGGAAATGGGGATTACGCCTCTGGATTCTGGCCAAACAATTTATTATTATTTTATGACGCCCTACCTGGATAGTTCGCTAATCGGCCCATCATACGAGGAATTTTACAACAACGGTATGGAGTACACGAGATTCATTAATGATTCAATAAAAACACAAAAATTCGACTTGATTGTTACAACCAAGGATGTGGATACTTACTATGATCTGGACCTGATTACCGAGTACTATTATTTAACCAAACAGATCATATTATATATGCCTCAAACAGACCAAAAATGGGTGGCACAGATCTGGTATCCATTAGAGAGATAGCTGATGCTTGCTTACTTGACATAGGTCAAACCGTTTGTGCTATTATTCCATTTCTTGACTCTCCCCGTCCCGGCGCGTATAATCCCAACATTCAGAAGTAGTACGCGCCCCAAACGCTGCTAGAGAAGGAAGTCACTGGCTGGAAACTTCCACAGCGAAAAGCCGCCGAAGTCGTCTGATCGCTCTGCCGAAGAAATCCATGGGAAAGTAGAACGGCACGGGATTGCCCGTTACAGCACAGACCGATGATTGTCGGTCACCGAGTGCGCCGCATAAAACGGCGAATTGAGGTGGTACCGCGAAGTTTACGCTTCGTCCTCATGTTGGACGGAGTGTTTTTGTTTAACATTTTATATGTCATTGCGAGGCGGTGTTCGCCCGCAGAAGCAATCTCCAATTTCAGGATGAGATTGCTTCGCAGCATGCGCTCGCAATGACATAAGGAGCATGAATGACCAAGCAGGAATTGCCAAAAGCCTACGATTTCAAAGCCACCGAATCCCGCATTTATGCCATGTGGGAGGCGGGTGGATTCTTCAAGCCGCATAACGATCCCAACCAGCCGGGCTTCGACCCGAATGTGGAAACGTTCGTCATTTCGATCCCGCCGCCCAACGTAACGGGCGAATTGCATATCGGTCACGCCATGTTCGTCAGCGTGGAGGACCTCATGATCCGTTATCACCGCATGAAGGGCTTCTCGACTTTATGGGTTCCGGGCAGCGACCATGCCGGCATTGCCACGCAGCTCATGGTGGAGCGCGATCTGCTCAAAAATGAAGAAGTGACTCGCGAAGAGATCGGCCGCGAAGAATTCATCAAACGCACCTGGGAATGGAAACATAAATACGGCGGCATGATCACCAATCAGGTTCGGCGGCTGGGCGCCTCCTGCGACTGGGACCGCGAGCGCTTCACACTTGACGATGGCCTGAGTCGGGCAGTTCGAGAGGCATTTGTGCGCCTCTATGAGAAGGGACTGATCTATCGCGGCCCGCGCCTTATCAACTGGTCGCCTGGGTTGAAGACCGCTGTCTCTGACTTGGAAGTGGAATACAGCGACGAAGAAGCAAAATTGTATTACTTCAAATATAAACTCAAAGATACCGATGAGTTTATTCCTGTTGCTACGATCCGCCCTGAGACAATTCTGGGAGATACGGCTGTGGCGGTTCACCCTGAGGATGAACGCTTCAAGAAATTCATCGGTAAGACTGCCGTTGTGCCAATGCTCGGACGTGAGATTCCGGTCATTGCGGATGAATACGTCAGCATGGAGTTTGGGACGGGCGCGCTCAAGATCACGCCAGGTCACGACCCGAATGACTATGCCATTGCCCAGCGACATAACCTGCCGATCATCTCCATGCTCGACGTGGAGGCAAAGGTCAACGAAAGCGGAGGCAGCTACCAGGGTCAGGATCGATTCGAAGCGCGCAAGAATATCTGGGCTGATATGAAAGCCGCAGGACTTGTTATCAAGGAAGAAAAATATATGACCACCATCCCGCGTTCACAACGGGGGGGCGAAATTGTCGAGCCAATGATCTCCGAGCAATGGTTCGTGAAGATCGAGCCGCTGGCTGAAGCCGCGCTGGCTGCCGTCAAAGACGGACGCATCAAGATCGTGCCTGAGCGTTTCGAGAAGACCTATTACAACTGGCTTGAGAATATCAAGGACTGGTGCATCAGCCGCCAGCTGTGGTGGGGACATCGCATTCCCGTCTGGTATTGCCCCGATCAGCACATGACCGTGGCGCGCGAAGACCCGACCCAATGCGCGACCTGCGGCTCGAAAGAACTTACGCAAGACGAGGATGTGTTGGATACATGGTTCTCCTCCGGCTTGTGGCCTTTCTCAACCCTTGGCTGGCCCGAGGAGACGCCCGATTACAAATATTTTTATCCCACCTCCTACATGGAAACGGGCTACGACATTTTGTTCTTCTGGGTGGCGCGCATGATCATGTCCGGTTTGGAATACACGGGACAAATCCCATTCCATACGGTGTATCTGCATGGCCTCGTGCGCGATGAACATGGACAGAAGATGTCCAAGACCAAAGGCAATGTGATCGACCCGCTGATCGTGATGGATCAATTCGGCACAGACGCGCTTCGATTTACGCTGTTGGTGGGTTCCACACCTGGAAACGATACCAACGTCGGCATGAAGAAAGTGGAAGCCAACCGCAATTTCGCAAACAAATTGTGGAATGTAGGAAGGTTTGTGATCAATGCGATTGATTCCCTCACCCCAGCCCCTCTCCCAGCGGGAGAGGGTGTCCGAAGGACAGGTGAGGGAGATTACACCCTGGCCGACTCATGGATCTGGGCCAGACTTCAGCAATTGATCCGCGATGTGGAGCGTCAATTCCAGAACTTCCAATATGGGCAGGCTGGACAGCAAATCTACGATTTCATCTGGTCTGATTTTGCGGATTGGTATGTGGAAATTGCAAAAGAGCAGATGAAGAAGGAAGAGACTCGATATTCGACCGTCGAAACATTAGCGCGCGTGTTTGACACGGCCCTGCGATTGCTTCACCCGTTTACACCCTTTGTCACCGAAGAAATTTGGGGACATCTGCGAAGCGCCATTCTCGAATCCCCAATAGCGGATATCGCCAAAGACTGGCCCGCTGCGTTGATCGTTGCCAAGTGGCCTGAACCACGTGAAGCTGAAAGTTGGGAAGAAGCCAAACTCGCAGAATTTGCTTTGCTACAAAACATTGGTCGAGCTACACGCAACCTTCGTGCCGATAAAAAGATAAACCCAAGAATCAAGAATTCAATGGTTATCGTAGGAGGCGAATTCACTGAAATGTTGCAACAAGAAGCTGCTGGTACTGCTTCTGTGTGGGGGGTGGATCCTAGTAAGCTGGTGGTGACTCATGCATTTGAATACAATCCGGAAACTCATATTCCACTCGTTGTGGATACAGTTGAAATTTATATTCCAACCGTAGAATTTGGTACAACTCCTGACGAAAAAGCCCGCCTTGAAAAGGAACTCAAGGAAGCCGAGTCGCATATTCAACGCTTAGAGAATTTGCTCAGCGGCGATTTCGCCAACAAGGCCCCCGCCGCGTTGATTCAAAAGGAACGCGAGAAATTCGCTGCGTATAAAGACACAGCCGAAAAGATCAAAGCGCAGTTGAAGTGAAACTGTTGACGTGCGCACAGGGGTTGTCGGAAAGCGAGAGATAAAAGGGAGCGCTTGGAAGTCCATTCTTGCCGAAGCGGAATCCAGGAGGTCTCGTGAATATGCACAGGTTATCGGTCAACAACACGAAGCGAAGATGGAACCAGGGGTGTGATTCGTTTGATTTGGATGTATGTTCTTGAGATTCGGTTAAATGCCGGTTCCGGTCTTCGCTGGGAGGGCGTAAAACCCATCTGATATTTTAAGGTTCAAATGTTTGGCAACTATTGACAAAGTCCAGGAAGTGCATATAATCATTATTCGCCAGTACAAAACAAAAGATTTCGTCTCCCTGACAAATCGTTGACAACTGAGTAACCGTCTTACATCAGAGACACAAAGCAAGCAGGTTTTGCAGTCTGATGCGCCGATGCGAAAGAAAGGCATCGGTATTTTAGTCTGTGTAAGGCATTGACAGGCGGTTATGGAGCAGATAAAATACCGTCCGCTCAAATGGCAAGCACCTTAACAACTGAAAAGTGATAGGAAACAACATTTTTGTTGAACCAGTAAATTCCGTAAAGTAAAAACCACTCGCAAGAGTGAAAATATTTTTTGCGGAGAGTTTGATCCTGGCTCAGGATGAACGCTGGCGGCGTGCCTAATACATGCAAGTCGAACGAGGTGCTTTTGTAGCAATACGGAAGTATCCTAGTGGCGAACGGGTGAGTAA